>Ga0126342_10016034_pt1 | contig 13088 bp, 9 predicted proteins | sample Cyp1metagenome_FD_92528 | JGI IMG/M metagenome (GOLD analysis project Ga0126342, IMG submission 92528) | Coral microbial communities from Lord Howe Island, Old Settlement Bay, Australia - Cyphastrea 1 metagenome | ecosystem: Host-associated > Invertebrates > Cnidaria > Coral ... | reverse complement strand
GTCGTGTTGGCACAACACCATGGTCGTACACAAAATAATACTACTCGAAGTTTACACCCTGAGGTTGTAACTTGCTCCAGCTCACTTCATAGGAGATGATCGCGAATTTCAAATGGACATCAACGGTGTTTGAGTTGGATGCTTGAACTCAACCACGAAAGCTCCAAGGTTCGCAACTTTCACGGTCCAAATGTTCCAACTCGGGCGATTCCCTGAGATCAGAAATAGCTCATGGGTTTAAGTTTGGTACACTCCTCCAGGAAGGCCCCTTCTAGAGCAAGCAACTGCTCAGCTAACAAGAGTCTTCTGAAATATGGTGGGTTATCCCATCAGCAATTTACAAGTCAAGTCAGAGTAGCAAAAATTGAAGGCATTTTATCCCTTCTTTTTAGATCGAAATATGGGAGTTTCGTGCAAGTCTTTCCTTAAAGCGTTCAGTCATTGAGTACTTGGAGGATCATCCCACTTAGTAGCTGGCTAATAAGCCTGGTTAGTAAGTCCCTTAAGTTTAAGTGGCCTATCCCATATATATATATAATATAATAAATATATATATATTAATATGTGTATATATTTACATATTATAGTAACATATATTGTAGTAATATATATATATATATTATAGTCATATATTTATTATAGTAATATATATATATTATAGTAATATATATATATTATAATTGTTATAGTACTATGTATATATATATACATGGGTCATACCTACAGTCACCCAGTCGTTTTTTGACCTATCCCCACACCCCAAGTCCTTGAGAATTATCGTGACATTCTCGGAGATTTTTTCTTGGTTTCCCAAGTCATTGGGGATCCCCCATGGCTAATGGTTGGTTTACAATGGACAATCCCTGTAAAAAAGTTTTGGATGATTTGGGGGTACCCCCATTTCAGGAAACTTCCATATATCATCATATATCTACCAAAAAAGTGTAACTTTTTAACGCATTGAGATATCTTCTATGTACATGATTGCACTTGGACGTGCGAACAATGACGATGCCTGCATACATTTATGATCTGTCCAGCTATGTATTCTACAGCTACATTCATGTACAACTATGTATTTCTGTATTTCTGTATGATTCTGTATGTACATTGTACACGTGACAAATGCACCGCATATTCACATTCACATCTTCCTTCCGTCCTTATTGGCTCCACAGTCGCACCCTTTCAGCAAGGTACAGAAACGAGAACATGGTGCTTGAGGCACACAGAGTGTGAATCAATAGGTCAAACAAACGAGTTTAATGCGAGAGTTTGATTGCTGAAAGCTGCAGTGAAAACGGCGATCGTCACGAGCACCAGGGATGGACGCGGGGCCCAAAAAACTATCGAATAAACTTGGGTTCAGCATCCAGGGAAGGACCGAAAATAGGTTTGTAGTTAAATATTTGGAATGTCAACCCTGGTTTCTTGACCTCTGGGCTGTTTAGTTGTGGGGGTACCATTTAAGTTAATATATATGATCACTATTTGGGGAATATCTCGCCTAATTAATAGACCATGGTTTATGATTCCAGGGTTGACATTATAAAACAATATAAAACATAAAGCTATTGAACAGTCTAAGACCAGACATCCATGATCAGTGCCAGCTGGTCATCATGTGCCCCATTCCCAGGATTCTTGCAGTTGGAGATATCCCAAGCACAGCATCAGCCCATCAGGCTGTGAGCCGTGAGCTCGCAGCACTCGGCTGCGGAAGCCGAGTGCCCCAAAAATCTGTCCCCAAAATCGTCCAAAAGATGCTAAGATCCTCATGGAAGCCGTTTTGGTTTCGGTCTGCCTCAATCAGCCTAGAGACTAGCTGATTTATTTCGAAAATCTGCTAAGGGGCCCAAATCATGATTCTCTTCACCCTTCCAAAAAAAAATGGCAATGGAAATTCAGTTCACCCATCACAAATGAGAATTTCCTAGCGCAAACCTCCATGGCTACTTCGGGATGTCCAAGCTCGCCATGGCCATTGTGACACCTATTGGGAGATCATGGGGGTCAGCCTCTGATTATGATCCAATCCCTATGATTGTTGGAGGGTCATTGCATCTTGTTCTACCCTGGCCAACGATAAACACATGTCGTCACAGTGGATATAGGGTGTTCGGTTGCGATTTCGCATCTGTGTAGGCGTGCAGTTTTGACCCACACCTAGAATAGTCGGTAGGGTTCTTACGGGTTCTTAGCATATAAACGAAACCTTTGCAGGAAGCCGTGGTTTTCCCGTTTCCCTTAAATAGACTCTGGGCGATTGTCTCATGAAGCCAGGGCACTGCAAAGAAATTGAAAGCGGGAGTTGCTGAAAAATGAGGCCTGATTTTGTCTCCCTACCGAATCCCCACCCATACCGCTGGGTGTCAGGCTTTCGAGTCACCTGCCGATGCGAACCGCCCGGTGAACCAACCTTCACCAACTTCTCGGCTGATTCTCATCTGGGGGAACCAACATTCAGAATGTGGGAGAAAACCCAGTTCCCAACAAGAACCGGCTTCGGGTTCTACATGGTTCTACCAATTATTCTGCACATTGCTATACTAAGTTACACGAAATGTTGGATCTGTTTGAAATCGACCGAATCCACGGAGATGCCCGACATGTTAGCTATAAAAGATGGTGAGTCATTGGGGAAACATGGCATTGTTTTTGCAACCTTGGGTGAAAGTTTCGGTGAAAGCCACGCTAAGTGGGTTTTTGTGCTGCTCAATATCCTGACTATGGGCAGGTAATTTTCTTTGCACCCTTGGCTTTCCTCCCAGCCAAAGAACTACAATGCATCTTAAGATGGCTCGGCATATCATGCTTGGTCGTTGGTGGTGATCTTGTTCTTTTGTCCATGTCTTGCCAACTTTAGATACCCCTGCTGCAATACAGTACATTACATAATTCTGAATGACGAACCAATCACTAGTCCGTTAACTACCAAACCAACCAGCATCGCATCTGCTTCCTCCTCCCCAAGAAATCTCACATGGTTCAGTCCGAACATCATTTTCCTCACTGGTTTTCTTGGGAGTCTGGTCGTTATCACGAGGTGTCATCAACCACTGATCTCTGGGAAAAACGAGGAATCTATTCAACCAATTTGAAATATTGGGTCAGTTTGGGCTGATTTCTCATGCAAACCACGACGGATGGCATGGCTAATCGTGGATACCAACAAGAGGTTGATGTTCGCTCGGACAGGGCAAAAAATGACATCTTCGCTTCCCCCTGTTAAGTCGGCTTGATTCTGAGCAGAAATGGTGTTTACCCATCTCCCGAAGAGGCGAAACAATCTAAACATCTAGACCTGTATGGCTACAACAGAGATCTTGTTGCTTAAACCCTTCTATTCACCTTCCATTCACCTTGTGGTCTACCCAAATGGTATAGGCTCCTTTCCACCATCGCGCCGCGCGCCTGGTTGCGGCTCCTGAGATGGGGTTCCTATCCCCTTGCCCGGAAGAAATGTGAATATTCTGCGGGAAAATCATGCGATTCTTCTCTTTTTGTCACCAGCATCAAGAATAGGAGTTGAGGATCAATAGCATGAAACAACAGCTGTGCCCAGCTACAGAGAGTGTCAGTTTTCCAGCCTGATCATGGATCTGCCTGAAAATGTGGTAGAAAACTGCCCCCTTTTTATTGCAAGTTCAATAACAACAAATACTGTAATGATGATAAAGCATCAAAATTGTGGAATTTCCCCAGCAGCCCATTTTCAGGCAAACCGAGTCATCACATGCAAATATCCAGGCTGCTGAATATCCAGGGATGTGCATCCCAGTTGGTCAGTAGCTAAATGAGACAACCATAGATAACCCTGAATTAGGATCTACTCCAGCTATGGGCTATAAACCACTCACTAGCTGGTACAGCAATCAAACGTGGCTTGTTGGAAAATCCCCATTTAAATGATGTTCCGAAGTGAGAGCTCCACTGGCCAATTCCACTTCCCTCCAATAAATTAACATTGACCCTGGAAAGGCAATTGGTTTTAGTGGAACCAGTCTTCCAAACCTCCAATTCATGGTAGGGTCTATGGTAGTTTACTGGAGGGTACGTGTTCTTTTTCCACTTGCGGCCGTTTTTTCTCCGGAAATCTCAAAAGGACAACCCTCATCAGCTTGGTATGTTTCATGTCACATAATGTTACCCTCTGGTAATTTGTTACATATGTTACATAGCTATGGAAAAACACCATTGTTCAATAGCTATATCAATCATCATAAATCATCTAAATGGGAAATGGTTTCCATAGCTATGTTAAATATTCAGAGGGTAATGTTATTTCAACCATATTTACCCTAAAACCCACCCACTAATGCACCATTCGCCGAGCTTACCCACAGCTGGTCGCCTGTTTCGTCGATCTGCTGGTGGTGGTCGCCGAAAGGCTCGCCGCCTGAAAAAGGTGGCGGCCGGTTTTTTGGATCAAGTGGAGGATCAGGCTTCATCATCGTTAGGACAACATCAATGGTTTTTTATATGGTGTATTGAGTTTCTCCCATCCTAAATGGCCCCATAGATGTCAAAATCCACTACCGAACCATGGTTTTTCATGGGATTAGAACAGTCTTGGCACCTAACCAGCTAGATCATGCACCATTCTTGTAGAGTGCTTGCAGGTTTCTGCCGACCCGTGGCCTGGATGGCGAGCCTATGACTCATGGAAAATGGTGCCCATAGTTGGCCAGGTTGATTTATTTCACTAGGTGAAATAGTTGGGTTTTGTTGCTGCAGAATGGTTGCTATTAACCCTGAGCTATATCTTATTGTAATTATCCCTATCACCTATAGTTAGATGGGTTAATCAACCAACATAACTAGAGCCGACTAGGACTGTTGATTTATGTTGATTTTATCTGATCTACTGAGAGGGATGAGTGGGAAACTGAATGGATGCAGACTGGGAAACAAATCACTTCACAAAATGAAGACCCAGCTGGTTGCTGTCAGTTTTTCCGTGGTTCTTCGACCAGCTGCAGGCATGAAAAATACGTTTCGAACTAGTTGGTCAGCAGAATGCGACGCCACCCAGAACAATGCAAAAGCCCTGAACAATGCAAAAGCTCTTCTTGACTACTTGGCAATAGATGGGATCCCTTATTGGCAATCGCGCTACTGGTACAAGATCTTGTCCATCAACAGTGCCAGCACAATCCTGCCCAGACACCTGAGGGCCCCATCCAGATCTCCCGCCTGCCAGGTCTCGTTGGCGACAACATGGCTTTCCGACTTTATAGCTTGCGCAGCTGAATGCAATACTGTGACGTGATCATTGCATAAGGAGTGTATCTGAGTGTATCTTTGTCACATTAGATTCGTGATGCAATCAACACTCACAGCTACTGGTAAGACTCTGAGTCTCTGCAGTTGATTGAAAACAATGCCAGCCTTGGCAATTGTCATTGCTTGCATCTGCAAGAATGTCTGTGTGGATGGCTCTGTATGAGGCTTTCTTGGTGCTTTGTGTGACCTTATGAATCTGAAGTATTCTTCAACTATCCAAACAGATCGACAACTTCAACAAAGACCTTTGAATTGCTGCATGTAACACTCAGCGCTTTGGAGACTCAAACTCAGTCAACTACGCGTCAGTACCACTTGTTTCTGCCTACAAAATACAACCTATGTTTTAAAAACATGTTCCTTAGTCTTTTTTGGATGTCCATAGGCCATAGACTTCGAAGTAAAAAGTGTTGTGGGTTTTACTTTGGTTGGACGGTTTCAAAAGCGATTGGAATGGATCTCTGAAACCATTGTGGTGTGTCAAAGGCACGCTGCAAAATAGTGGCGAAACGTCATGGGGGCTGCAAGGTTGGTAGGTGCCCCGGGAACTTGAATACTCTGAGTCTGAGAGTTTGTTGTGTTGCTGACATGGTCGTCATATTTGCTGTTGCAGTGAAGCTTCGATCTGGTTGTTTTTTGAGATCGTAAACTGGCTGGACACCATGCTTCAGCCGGAAAAAAAAAACATGGAAATCCCATGTTTCTTCACCGCAAAGGAGACGTCAAGGAGACCATGACTAGCCATGACTGGGATCAAGGCAGGCTGGTAGGAATGTATAGCAATTCCAAGGAGGTAGAAAGTTACTTACCACTATAGTAATCACAAAAAAAATGTAAATTGGCAAAATCCAATCCTAAAATAGTTATCAACTGCTTTTCTGCCGCTTTTTTGGTGTTACTTGGTGTTACTAAAAATTATATAGTACGATTTAACGTTTCTAACTATCTTTCTCCAGGTTGCCAGGTTGCGAAGCACCGCTCAGAGAGGTGTTCGAGCCTGTTCCAGCACTTGTTCTTTTCAGGCAAATCCCTCAAACAGACTTTGGTGGTTTGCTGATCCTTTTTCTGCAAGCGTAACATCTTGGTACATGTGGTAGATCCATCTTAGACCAAACAAGTATAAGTCTATGGCTAAACTTCATTTCAGTTGCCCTCCAAAGTACGTTGTTATCATTTATCATCAACGCAAGCGTGGAGTTTCCCTCAAATGTATGACGAACAAAGACTGATCCCGAGCCTTCTTTAAGGATCGCCTCATCAGTTCAATAAACTCAAAAATCCCCACGGCCCACATGCGTTGAATTTTGGGGCAGGCACAACTCTGGGCCGCTTTAGCAGCGTGTTCCACGTAGCCAGAGTGGAATTCAACTGGACATGGCTCAAGAAAAAATGCGTTTTCTAAGAGACATTGAAACAGTTGGTCATCCAGGATCACGCGATTATTAAAAGGGGATGATTTTCTGGGACTATACTATGTGGTTTAATATGGTTTAATTTTATTATTTGGGATGATACAATTCAAATCCCATTAATCCCATGAAAAAACCACTGTTTTTGTTGGATCCCATCAGATCCCATTAAGAATGGTTCACATGATGCACCTCACAGAAACATACAGAAACCATGGTGGATTTTTGGGGGATGAATCCACATATGACTGGAACAGGATGGGAGTGTGAAAAATATGAATGGGGGGCGAACCTGAGAGTAGCCTATCTTCAGGAGTTCAGGAGTTGACTCCGGATTGAGTGGAAAGATGTGTTTTTTTCAAGCTGCGCGATTGAGCCATGGCCATCTATGTAATAACTTCAAACAAGAAAACGATGCCTGATGACAGACAACAAACGATCCGTCGGGCGAAGCTTAGCTCACAGTGTATGCAAGGAAGGAAAATCAGCTGGATCTTGCCTCAAATGTGCCTGGAACTCCAGTCCTACCTCCACATTGTCAAGATGAATCAAGATGAAGTCATGAAAAAATTGTGACGGCCATCTTAGCCATCTTAGCCTCACCCATCACTGAAAACTTCTCCCACATTGTCAGCCTAAAACCATCACTTTCCAAACCTCGGCCTCGAAACAATGCCATGTGTCTGATCCTCAAATCGCTTCTGAACTTTTACCCATTCAAACTCACCAGCTGGAAAAATCACCATGTCCAGACACACCCGAATCTTGGATTTGCTTAAGGAACCCTTAAAAAGATCCTCTATTTTTTTTCTCTATACCTTCCCCAAGTAATGGAACTTCCATTGGGAAAATGAAAAATCACCGACTAAACAAACCCAAGAAATGTGGCACCCGGCTTCGCCGTGTTGAAAAATCGTGGCCCTCCAGGCCACTGAAGGTTCGGAACTGCTGCAGCCACGGGTGGCCACTTTCGGGATGAAAAATGGGAACCCTACAAATTTGGGAAGTGCTGACAAAGCATGCCACCAAAGCACCAAAGTGCCGAAAATACCTTGGGACGCTGGAAATTCTAGGTGTCCAACATCATCGAACTAACATCCTGTAAACACTCTCCTATCTTTCTTGGACTATCAACTGATACGCACCAAAAAAATCTGGAAGAATCTCGAAAATGGTAACACGTCCTCAACTTGATCCAGATTTCCGGTGCTGCCGGGAGAAATGCAGGAACGCATTGCATGTGAATTGAAATTGCAAAGATCTGTCCCCAAAAATGCCAGCCGTGATGCCTCAGCGAGAGCTGAACCTCCGTTTCAAATGATCTGATTGGATTTGATGAGGCCTCTCAGATCCTCAAGCTCATTTACCATGAAGCGGCGTAGTTGAGCTATGTCCTGCAAGGTGAAGGTTGTTGATATATAGGTTTTCCTGGTGGTTGAGCCACCAAAGTTAGGATCAGTTGGGATTACCATCGGAAACTCTGGACTCCAGCCCCTCCATTTTTGGAACCCCTTGATCCCATCACGCCAAGGTTCAAGCAACCCCCGTTTCTTCGCCGGGTCCCACAAGGCTGGCTGTTGATCACCCTACATCCACCCTGGAAAAATTGGGGTGTCTGAGGGCTGTAATCAGCAGCATCTCATCCGTCCGGTGCACTTTTTTGAGTGGTCTTTAGCACCTTCCGGAGAAGTCATTGGAAAATCGCACATGGAGCCTGTTAAGGTTTTAGATGGGTGACCTTCATGGACCTTCCCATCCCACCATGGCCCGGTGACGGGGTCCATCATACTCACCGAAGTGGTTCTCCTGAACTGGAGAATGGCCTCAGAATGGCTCACTGTCCGAAGTGGTGTTTTGCCCAGGTTTTACCCAGCCATATTTTGGAAACCAATCCATAGCTGCAACCGATGCTTCCTGGTGGATCAAGTCGTTGCTGATATCCAACATCAAGACTCTTGGTGCTGTGCCCCCAGTGATGTTTGTTGGTTTATAAACCCCACGGAATACATCAAACCCTAGTGAAATATGTTTGAAAAAAAACTATGAATACTAGAGTCACTAGAGTGCAGAACGACCATAAACCCGAGTGAAATATGTTAAACATCACCATTCACCGAGCTTATCACTTCCCAGGACCTGAAAAGTCTTGACGCGGGGCCGAAACATGGAGATTTCACTGGTGGGCAAATTTGAGACCGGGCACCCAAACACAAAAGCTCCACCTACCTATCCACCTATCTACCTATCTATCCACCTACCTAGCAATGTGTGTGTATCTGTATATAGATTTAGATATATATATATATATAAATATAGATATAGATATATAATATATATATATATTATATTATATATATATGGGTACCCCAATTGGTTTTGATAATAACTAATTTTGGATGATTTTGAGGTTCCATTTTAGCAAACCCCCATATTTTAGATACATATCGGGTCTTGGGGCACCTCGTTTGGACTCCGACGATCGTCATTGAGGCCGCTGAACCTTTAATGGGGGTTATTTATCGTTCAGATATGAAGTTTGTGACATGTTTGATGACTTTGTAGGGGTTTGTCTAAAAAGAGTCTCCCCAAAAATCCAAGGATATCCAATGGTGAATCACAATGTTCCCATATCAATGACCACTTTAATTAGGGAGTATAACTAGTCCTATTTTCAGACACACCCACATACAGAAGTTGCTCCCCTGGGAATTCGGTTCATACAAGAGCTTCGTAGGTGCCCCAGCCTGCCCAAGATACCGCGAAATGTCATTCCTAAAACCGGATCCCCGGAAATAGGACATCTTCTCTCGATCGATTCCCATGGTGGATTTCCCATTGAAAAAAACAAACCAAAAATCATCGTGGTAAACCCAGCGCCATAAATCATCCCCCGAATCACCAACTTCATTGGTGGTATAAACCAACTTCTGGGGTCATTCCTCAAACCATATCGGGCCCATTCCTGCCAATTTCCCACTCAGTAGTTTCTAAGCCACATCCACCAGCTCCGGAACTGTGAGCGCATTTCGCGAATGGTACCTGTCAGCAAAAGATTGAATAGGTATTTTCCAGTGAGATAAACGGTAAACCCATCTGACAGGATCTTTTTTAGATTTTTGGAAGAAATCCTCCAGGTTGCAGTCCCTAAAAATGGAAGAGTTCCCTCAGTAGAAAAAGTCACAAAGCGGATGCTTCAGCTGAAATGTGCTCTGGGCCTGTTTTTCCAGTTCACGAGCTTCAAAGAAGACCCTTTTTGCAAAAATCATGAAAAACATCAAGAACCAACACTGATGCTTGGAGGGGGCAGGAAATTCTGCTGTTTGTTCTTATTTTAGATATTCATTGCAAAAAAAAAATGTGCGGTGATCTCCTTCCACCTGCACACCCAAAACTCAAAATGAACCCCAAAATAGCGGTTGGAAGATGATTTTCCGATTGCTCATGGCCATTTTCTGGGTTCCATGTTAAATTTAGGGGGCATTTCAGTCTCCTGGTTGATGGTTTTCAAACATCCAAAAAAATATGCGAACATCATCTCAACCAATCATCCCAAGTATCGGCTATATCCCCATGATATTCCCATTTTTAGATTGTTAAAATCATCAAAGCTGCTATTTCAATGTACTATGGCTATAGCAATTGATTTGTTATATAATGGCTATTGGTGGCTATAACTTTGGTAACAACCCCCATCATTATTACAACCCGTCAACCAGCCAGTTGATTCTTTATTTGCAGATCTCTTCGTATTGAAACCTATGGTGATCGTCCACAACTCGCCCCAGGGTGCATGATCTCAGGATATTCCACCTTGGCGTTTGGGGGCTGGTTTGACCTAGAAAGCCATGGAACAAAGCCATAGGTGCCCAGTGGTGCCCCCAATCCTAAACGCGAAGTGCAAAAATAACTATAGTTTTTCACTGAGGTCTATGGTAGTTATAACTCTAGTTGCTCAGGTTTATAAACCAGTTTATAACTGCGGGGGCACCTTGCAGGAAAGCGGGATTTAAAGCCTGGGCTGTTGGCCACCTACCAACCTTACCAACTAACTAATATAAACATCCAAACCGGGCCCTTTCATGATGGCTATAAGTTCTAGCATCAAAAATACCAATTATTGGAGTACTCGTTCTTACCCCAACCCAGAGAACTAGAGAACCATTGAACCTGAATCGCAATGATCAATTTCAGCGCCAGACAGAAATCTTTTATTCTACCTTTTGGGAATCAAACACGTCAATGGAAAATCCCACGGAAAATCCCCCGGCGGATTTGTTTAGAAACGAACAAAAATGATTCCTATGGATCCATGAATTTCCAAGTTTCCCCAGGACCTTCGTCCCCGACCAGGGTCGGACCCATTCACTTGGTGTTGATTCGATCCTCTGTTCGTTTGTGAAATACATGAGATTTCGATATCTTGCTGCTTCACATTTGTTGCGTGAAAGAGATACCACATCTGCTGGTTTCGCTAGAATGATCATGAATGATTCTCTTTTCAAATCAGAAAATCACGATCAAAAAGGTAATGAACGATTCTGCTATTTTTTTTTGGGGTTTGTCTGAATCCCCCTGGATTTGAGGCTTAGGCAGCACCAATTTTGGGGATCCCAAAATCTCAATGGCCATCCGGGATATGTCTCTATTTAAAAAGACCTATTTTTTGAAACCCCAAGATTACCCTGGGGCAAACTAACATAGCCACCATTTACATAGATAAGAAGACGCTCAACGAACTTTTCGATTTTTTAGACATACACTCAACGCTGAAGGCCTTGCGCGCGTTCTCTAAATTCAAAGAATACATTCATTATCGATCAAACTTATGTATATATATATATATCACGTTCATACAATGCGCTAGTGCAAAAAAATTAAGATAAGAAGTCAATCGGTTCCGTCACACACAGTATGTTTGAAAGAATGATGATGCTCAAATGAAACAAATGCTGGAAAAAAAACACCATGAGTAAATCATGTTCCTAACAGGAAACCCTGGTTTTTCCAACATCTTGCAGAGCAGTTTTTATCCTACCAGGTACCAAGTTCCAGTAGTTCTAGGTTCCAATCATCCGATCGCATCCCAGTGACCACTGTCATAACATCCACATCAATCGTGGCCAAGGTTTGGACCAAACCCGGATCCTGAGTCACGCTGACACACCCGAAAAATAGCTAGTTGGTTCGTGGGGGAGTGATACGATATTCTGCATTATGTATATATATATATATATATTTATCTATATATATATATTCTATATACATTCTGTAAAGTATATAGTTGATCTATATATATATTTTGTGTATACATACATACATACATACATACATACATACATACCATACATACATACCATACCATACCATACCAAAATACATAGAAAATACCTTGGAACCTAGAAATATGAAGTCAATATATCATCGAACTAGCATCCTGTAGACACTCTTCGGCATTTTTGGTGGTTGCTATACATAGATATATGTGGGTGTGTCTGAAACCAGGGTACCCCCAATCACAATGGATGAATATCATAGTCCCCATTTGAATGACATATAATGATTGTAGCTTGGTGTGCATATGTAATGTTTACCTTCAATCAATACATACATACATACATACATACATACATATATATATAATGTATATATATATACATACCTGCATAAAAACATTGGATGAGATAAGGTACATAAATATCTACCTTGATTGTACCTTTATAAATGATGTCTGCATGTATCAACACTACATACTATACAATTCAATTCTATGTGTATATCATTTACCTGTATACATGTAGATACATAAACTATCTATTAGTACATATATATATACATACATACATACAGTCATACATACATACATGTATATACATTAAATATATTACATATAAATATATATTGTCTATATATATATACGCATGTTGAATGAGCAAACTCTGTGTCCAAAAGTCCTAGCACCTGTGGAGATGTTCCAGAAAGGGCCACCCCATTATCCTAACCTCATATTATTGCCCATGAACTTATACTAAAATGGCTATAAATTGCAGGCCAATCACTCAGTTGTTTGTTGCCACTGAGAATTCCCAAAATCTCTTGGTTTACGACAGCGTTTTTGAACATCGGGATAAAACAATTTCATTTCACATCCCCAAATCATTTAGGGGATCATTTAAGCCAATCCCCCAAATGCCATGAAAATAGCATCCCTGAAGTTGGTTGATAGGATTCCCCGGCTCATGGATTGTGATAATCACCTCACCTCAATAAGCCTAGATAGATAGATAGATAGGTAGATAGGTAGATAGGTAGATAGGTAGATAGGTAGATAGGTAGATAGGTAGATAGGTAGATAGATAGATAGGTAGATAGGTAGATAGGTAGATAGGTAGATAG
>Ga0126342_10016033_pt1 | contig 13088 bp, 6 predicted proteins | sample Cyp1metagenome_FD_92528 | JGI IMG/M metagenome (GOLD analysis project Ga0126342, IMG submission 92528) | Coral microbial communities from Lord Howe Island, Old Settlement Bay, Australia - Cyphastrea 1 metagenome | ecosystem: Host-associated > Invertebrates > Cnidaria > Coral ... | reverse complement strand
GCAAACTCACCTACCCCCTGTGATGTGTGTACAAAGCTGTCTGTTGGACCCTTTGTCTGTGTGATCAGCTCTGCTCACGCCGAGCTATCACTCTCGGGGACACGCCCGAATTGTCCGCGCTAACCATTTTTAAATTACCAGAGAGTTACCATGTGGTTAATGGTGTGTCAGAGATCTCTGGCATCTCTGGAGATGTCAGCGTACGTTGCCCTTCCAGTTACAACTGGCGCCAGGTAACTTCTGTGATATTTTAGCAAATCCATGATTTGTAATTTGTATCTCCAACAATCAGATAGACAAAATTCTAAACATGTTTCAGATAATCAAGGCTTAAGGCAGGGTGCCCCCCGTCCCTGACCTTACCGGTTGCCTTAGCGGGTTCGTCGCTTACCCGCGGGCGCAATTGGCGCCTGTCTCTGGTGGCTAGCAGTGCTTGGACTCCGAGCTCTTCTGCCAGGTGTTCCTCATTGTCTACCACCAGGTGACCTTAATCTCCTACGGCTGGGTTTTGTGCTGCACAGTGCTGGCTACACCCTTGTGTATGTCCTCATTGAGGCATTTCTTCCTGGTCTTTGTTGCTCTGATCCTCACTGTCGAGTGCGACGGCATCTCTCACCGTCAGGCGTGCCCTCCGGCGACGTCGTGCTGCTGCCCGACGTGCGTGGCACTTGCACCGTCGTGGCTTGGTCAAGCTCAGCTCGAAGAAGCTGAGTTTGGTTTTTGCTACGCTCCAAGCACACCATTCGAAGGACTGGCATTTCCTTCGCCTGATAGCAACCGAGATGGCCGCTTCCTCCAGTTCAGGTTGGCTATGTGGCACGTGCCGCAAGATGCGTTCTCCCAACGCGTGGTTTTGCGACCTTTGTGGTGGCAGTTGGGACGTTTGTGCCATCGAGCCGGCCTCATCGCGGGGACAGACTTCATGGAACCAGCGTGCAAAAAGCCCGCGGCAGCGTACTCGACCGAAGTCGCGCAGAAAGCAACAAGCATGGCAGAGCGATGCAACAACTACGCAGGAGATTCATCCTCTGTGGGCCAATTCAGGTGGTCCATGGTCGACAGCATATGCTCAAGACCCCAAGGGAACTGGCAAAGGACTTGCTTTGCCATCCATGGCTGCCCCTCCGCCGCCACCGCCGCCACTGTTGATGAACCCTCAGCTTCCTCAAGGAGTTCCTTGGATGCCTGCTCAGATGCCTGCTATGCAATCAATGCAATTCATGACGCCACCTGTGGACACTATGGCCATGCCTTTGCCTCAACAGGCACCTCCGGAATCCTTGGACCCAGAGGACTACAAGGCAGCTCTCAGTGCACAACAGAAGTTGAACAAGATCATGAAAGCAGCAAAAAAGGAAGAGAATTTGTCGCCAGAGTTTCAAACTCTTGTGCAGACAGAAAAGAAGAAGGACGACAAGGAGAGCACGAACAATCTCCTAGCTGCTGTCCGTGCCCATGGCAAGGCCAAAGAGGCATTGGTCGAGGTAGAAAGCAGCCGTATGCAACTTTGGGCGCAATGGCGCACCTTCTTGCAACAGTCCGTCATCAAATGGAAAGAATACACCTCCCAGTTTCAGGCATCCGAGGTAGCGTTCCAGAAGCGAATGCAAGAAGCCACTTCGACTCTTCGAAAAGCACAGAGACGTGTCGACTTGGCCAAGAAACGTGCGGATGCCACTGCGGAGGATGGGGTTCACTATGTTACAGACGACGAGATGGAAGAGTCGGAAGCCTTCGAAGAACCGGAGGTCCCAAAGGACGAGAACGCCATGAAAATCCAAGAGGGTCTGGATCAAGTGGTGTCGAGCCTCACGGTCCTCTCCGAGTCTGCGGAGAAATTGGAGCCCAAAACGAAACGTCCACGCACAAAGGACGACGATGGTGGACACAATGCCTCACCATCCTTGCAGCCTTTTGCGAAGGCCGATGTGAAGTGACAGAATTGTACACACATCAGAGGCCGTTTCAGGTTCTTGAACCCCATGCCATTGATCTTCATTGGGGACACTCGATTTTGGAGGAGCCATCTTTCCTTGCCCCGTGGAGTGCAATTGATCAGGCAGCTGATTTAGCGCTGGAGTTGGGTGAGCCCGGCCACATCGTTGTCACGAACTTTGCATTTCCCTCTTCGAAGAGAATGCGTACTCGATCCAAACGTGTCAGTTTTGATGAGCAAGTCCAAGTCTTTCTGGGGAAAGACGCAATTCAGAAGTTCCACCCTGAAAGGACTTGCCTGAATGATCTTGATCCAGTTGATGGTGCAGCTGAGGTTCCTCAATATGTCTATGGGAGACAGACCACCACAGGAGCCGCTGGGAGTTCCACACCCGGCTCGTCATCTTCCGCCCCTGCATCTCATCTTCTGGATCGGCGATTGCCCAATGACTTGGCTGGATATATCCACCACCTCCAACAGCTTTGGCGTGATGATCACATTCGACTACAATCAGGAGAACAATATTCATTGCGTACTTGTTTTCTTCATCACGTCCATCAGCGCTGTTGGAAAGTTCCTAGAGTTGTGCGACTTCCAGATGATCCTCGTCTTTGGCATGCTTTCATTTTGCATACATGGCGTGACCAGTTGCACAATGACGAGCCTTTGAACGTTGCGGTTGCATTTCCAAGAGTACGATCACGTCCTTCCACAGTTGCCATTCATGCAGATGTCATCCTGACACAGGGTGCGCACGATGAATGTGGTGGTCTGGTGACTGTATATCCACCTGGCAGTGAAGATGACATGCACTACATCTGGGCTGCTTCCTACCCCAGACATGTTAGTGGCTGGCAGATTTTGGACGGAGTTGGTGCAAGTGAACTGGTTCAGACTCATGCCTGTGATCTTTTTCATGGCGGCGTTGTTGTCCCGGTCACCACCCAACCCACGCACATCATGGCAAATGGCCACTCCTTTGTTGCGGTCTTCTAGGATCTTGCTGGCGCTTCGTTGCCATCTTCTTCTGCGAGTGTCGCGCCCCATGACCAAGGTGTGATCGTTTCTGATGTTGCTGCAGATGATGTACATCACGAAGATGTGGCTGAAGAAAGTCCCGCTGTCACCAGCTCCAGCTTTGATGAGGAAGATCTGCAAGGAGTGCAAGTCTTTGGTCTTCATCAGCCCCCGCATCATTGCTTTGTTCGATGGAGTACCTACAACGTTCTGCTGTTTGACATTTTGCACTCCATTGGTTTGCATCGAGATATTGCTGTTGGTCATCATTACATTCCAGTTCAACTGGTTGACCAACATGATGCTGAGGAAGCAGTGATTCTCCAACGGGTCGGCGATGTGCCTAGTGGTTCTCCCGACCGTTTGGTCTTGGTCGACATTGTATATCAGACTCGCACAGGACATCAAAGCAGCTACTATCGACGGGTACGTTTGCTGCCACAACGCCTTCATCGTGATGAAGTTTTTGCAGCTTTGAACCTGCACAATCCTTGCGTTCAATATCCTGATGCCTGTCGACTGTTTTGCAATGACGTGATTTGGCCACCAGACGAGTTGCTGAGTCGTGAACTTCGGCATGGTGCTTATATCCGGGTTGTCATCCGCAGAGAGGGTCACACCGAATGCCTTCAACATCCAGATGAAGGTCCCTCCAAAAGACGCAGAACGAATTTTGAGACCGCTGGTTCAGGTAGCGCATTTCCTGATCAAGATGGATCTTCTCTATTTCAGTCAGTTGCTGTCTCCAGAAGCGGTGTTGAACCCTCCTCTATGCTTGCTTCGCAGTTTCAAGATGGAGTGTCTCCAAAAGCAACATGTTTGGATGCTGTTTACGAGCGAGGTCATCGTCAACCAAAAGCTTGCAGTGCCATATTTTCCAGTCTGGCAGCCACTCATCACTCCAGTTTTGAGGTCGCTTCAGCCTTTGCTCGGCCTCCACAGGCCAGTGAGCGACATTGGATGCTGCCGATGCGTATGGCGTTCGCAGAGTTTCTCACCTCCTCTGCGGAAGACGCATCCTTGGAGCTGACAGTTACCACTTGGTACTTGCATCATGGACGTTATCAACGCTCTGCTGAATCACGATTGCTTAGCCTTGATGCACACCATACATTGTGGTACCATGACATTTGTGATTTGTGGGCAGACATCATGGATCCTACTCAAGCTGCACAGGTGCATTTCGTGCGTTTTGGACCCCTGCCAGATTTTGAGCACCCAGTACCCATCCACTTGCTATTGGTGCAAGGACACAGCCCCTTAGTGCCTGTGTTGCTCACTGCACTATTTGAGCATGAAGTTCACCGACGAGCCTGGCATCTCGCAGCGCTTGTTCAAGAGTTTACTTCTGAAAGTGATGTTTGGGACATTCTGGGTACCAATCGATTTTGCGCACAGCGGATTTGTCATTTGCATGTGAACAGCCAACGTGTTCCTCAACAAGAAGCCCTGCAGACTCAACCTGGTGACCACCTACGTGTTACCATTCTGCCGCAACAAGTTGATGCTGAAACTGATGGCGCTTCATTCATGCAGCACATGACTTCGGTTCCTTTGCCCGATGATGAGTGTCGAGCAGCACCTCATTTTGCACTGCCTGCAGGCTCTCCTGACGACTCTCGTTGGCGGGCTAGCTTGGCTGACTCCTTCTATGACAGTGCAGTCATTGAGGTTGAGGAAGAAGGTTCAGTGCTTTACGTCTGGACGTGGTTCATCAATCATCAAACTTTTCGGCAATGTGCTCAACCGCGTATTGTGCGCCTTGGTCGATGTGAAAATGACTGGCTACCCTCTATGCTGGACCCATGGCAAGATCGTATGCAGCAAGATGCTCCGACTCAGATTGGAGTGGTTCATGCGCGACCGCCGCATGACATGATGAAGATTGACACGGTGCACATCATGATTGAACAACTGCCAGCCGAACCAGTCATTGCAGGCGTTGTTTCTGTGATTTTTCATGAAGACACCAAAGATCGACTTCTTCAACGTGCACTTTCTTTGCCACGCTGGCTCTGCACTGATGACATGGTGAATATCATGGAGTTGAATCCAATTTGTGGGTTGCAGCGATGTTCTGCACGAGTTGGACGCATTCCATTGGAACAATTCATCCGGCATGATCTCCCTTCAGCAGCCAGCATTGAAATGCATATCCAGCCTGCTCAATGCCAGGGAGATCCTCATGCTGCGAGCTCGATGCATCCTTATGTGCCGCGTCCATTGATGCCTGTGTCTGGAAGATCTTTGATGCAAACTTCACGGCGATGGCAACGAGCACGACGTCAGCGAGAAGTAGTCTCTGAGGGTGAACCCAGTGATCGTTTGGAAGATGAGCATCATCAGATTCCACAGAGAATTGCTGCATGCGCCTCAAATGCGCCACAGCAGCCACTGATTGCCCCAATGTGGCCCACGACCTGGACCACTCTACATGACGTATGGAGTTTCTTTTTCAATCATGCGAACCAACCTTTCGGCCTCCAAATCCGTGCTGCCGTATGGTATTCTGATCATTTGCGCCGTCCTTGGTCTGATGATTATCGCCTGATCACCTTGGATGCTCAATTGGATACATGGCCAGCCCACATTGTTCAAGCGTGGCATGATTGGTTTCTAGCTGACAGTCCGTTTGAGATTCATGTGGTGCATCCTGCCCCACTTGGAGCCAACGCAGAGGCGCAGTTTCATGTGATCCTACTCCAGCAGCCTGGTCCGCTTCACAAATCGGTCGTTGTGACAGTGATGGATTCAATCACAGACCCATGGCAGCCAGGACAGATTGCTGTGGTGGTTCCCAACGCCATTGATCACTTGGCGCTACTGCACGTTGCTGTAGTTGAGTTCCAATGTCCACCGATAACTATGACTGCCCATTGCTCCACTTCGTTTGGTCATACGGATCTCACGGCAGGAAATTTGTTTCCTGTGCGCCATGGCATGTGCTTCACGGTCGCAGTCGATACTACCACTACGACAACTCCCTCCTGGCCTATTTTAAGTTCAGATCGGGTCTCCATGGCTCCAGTTTCTGGCCTTCATCTTGTTCAGCTGCGTGCCCGCCTTCACACAATTCATCAAGGATCAGAACCCTTGCAGTGGCAGAGCAACATGCTGATCGAAATTCTCAGCAAAGCGGATGACTGTTTTCAGTCGCCTGCTGTGACCCCTATTGTTGCGCTAGAAGCTGTAGATGTCAATACGGCTTCCTGCCAAGATGGACCCATTGCGACCATCACACAGCAGGCGTATCCACATGCTGAGGTATATGGCACTGACACACAGCCACATTCAAAGACGCTGGACAACACAGTCGGCCATTCTGTTGCTGGAGAGGTCTCGCACGAAGTAGAGGCTGCAGTTCGACACCCTCTTCGTCTTGAAGATATGGTGCCGCCACCGATGTGGACCTATGTTGACTGCTCGTTGATTGATGCTCTTCGACAGCGTCTCTATGAATTTGGTCCTCCGGCAGTGCAGTACGACCTGGCTGGTGTGCGATGCACTCAAGCTACAAGCAATGCGCTTCACGGCATGCCCCTTTGGACCAATGAAGTGCCACTTGCTTTTGAATTCTACACGGACGGAGCCTTTCGACGCTCTCGACATACGGCTGCTTCAGGAGTTGTCCTGATTGTGTACACATATGACGGCCCATGCTTTGGTGGTTATCTCACATCTTGGTGCTTCTCCACGCCTTCTGCACCCAGAGCAGAAGTGACGGCCGTCACCCTTGCAGTTCATTGGGCGTGCCATCTTGTTCTCAATCTCGGCTTTGCGTACACAAAGATCGGCTTCCTGTTCGACAATGTCTACGCAGGTGCAGCTGCTCAAGGTCGATGTGCGTCAGCCCTGAACTACGATCTGATACCCATTGTTCGTTCGCTGACGCTGTGGTTAGAGCAGATCTCCTTTGTCGAACTTGCATGGAGTCATGTACAAGGTCACTCTGAACATCCGTGGAACGATTTGGCTGATGCAGTAGCCTATGGTGCCATTGATCAAAACTACGTTACCACCGACATTTGTGCATTGGTTCAACGTTGCGGCGGTGATGAGTCTGCCTTAGTTGCCCTCCAGTGGCTCTGGCTGTACGAGAAATCTTTGCGAGGTGATGCTGATGCACCCGTCCTCCATGGATTGCAATGGCGCTTCAACACCGGTGCACCTCTTGCTCATCAGCCTGTGCTAGACGTGCAACCATTTGAACTTCGCAAGACTGAACGACCAGCAGAAGAAGTTCCCTCCGACTCCCTTTGTCTGCGTCTGGCGACAGCAAATGTGCTCACTTTGTTTCCACAACATGAAGCAGCTTCCTCCTTTTTAGGAGCCAGAGCAGAACACCTTGCTTCCCAATTTCGTGATGCCAAAATTCACTGTGCTGGACTCCAAGAAACCCGGTGTCGCAAGGTTGGGCATGAGTTCTTTGAGGGGTACCATGTTTTATCTGCCAAAGCGACATCGCGTGGTCATGGAGGTATCCAGTTGTGGATCGCCCAGGTCATACCAACCCAAGGTGAGCCTTTACATATTACCCATGAGCACTTACGCATCCTTTATGGTGATGAGCGACGGCTCTTTGTTCGACTACGACATCCTCGCTTGGCACTGTTGTTCATAGTCTTGCATGCGCCTTGCTGCGACGATGAGCAGGAGATCCAGCAGTGGTGGTCTTCTACCAGTGCCCTCTTTCCAGGACAATACCGAACTTGGACATGTGCCATTTTGTGCGACTCCAATGGGCGCCTTGGTTCAATCACATCGAAAGCTGTTGGAGGTTTTGGTGCTGAACAAGAAACCATTCGTGGTGCAGCCTTCCATGACTGGCTTGTTGCTCACAGCCTGATTCTGCCACAGACGTTTGTCGAGTCCCATCATGGAGAGCATGATACATGGACGCATGCAGAAGGATCGCAAGGACGCTTGGACTTTATTGGAGTTTCCGACAATGTGCCCCTGGCAAACTTGCGCACGTGGGTTTCAGATGACATTGACCTCTCCATTGCACGGCGTGATCATCAATGTGTGTGTGCGGATGTGTGGCTTCCGATGACACGTCCAGCTCCTGCCAGAAGTGCCACTTTGCCATTACCAGCTGAGCAGCCACGGTTTTCATGGGACTGGGACGTGCACACACACGCAGCACGGTTACAGCTTCATCTGAAGCGGCAACTTATGTCGCAACCCATGAGACGCTTGCGCAAGAAGCACCTTTCGGAGGAGACTTGTGAGCTGATCACACACAAGAGGCGAGCCCTGCGCACACTCCAGGCTGCAAAGGCTGACTCTCGAGCAGTGCGACTTCGGCTTTGTTTCAATGGATGGCGATCATTTACCAGTGGATCGGCTAATACATCGAGCAGTACTTTCCATTGTGATCTTGCCAGCGCCATTGCCGCTGAGAAGTACCGTTTGGCCACGTTGCGTGTCTGTTATGCCGTACGACAAGATGATCGGCGGTTTTTTGATGACCTTGCTGAGCACACTGGCATGATCGCTGAGAAAGGCATTCACAGAATCTGGGACGCGATCAAACCCTTGTTGCCAAGAGCCAAAAACCGTCGCAAAAGCAACATTCGGTGCGCAGGACCTACAGTTGCTCAGCAAGCTGACCATTACTGTGAGCTTGAGGCTGGCGTCCCGACTTCCTATCAAGACTTATTGCAACAGTGCCATTCATCCCAGTTTGACTTACGTGTAGACCAGCCTCTGGTCTCATCCCTGAAACAAATGCCATCCAGGCTTGACGTTGAAAATGCCCTTCAACGTTTGACTGCACAGAAAGCTCCTGGCATCGATGGAATTACTCCAGGTTGCCTGCGAGATGCTGGCCCTCAGATTTCTGAGGTTGTTTCACAGCTGTTTATGAAGATGTGGTTGACGGGAACCGAGCCAGTACAATTTAAAGGAGGAATTCTCCTCTCCATTTCCAAGAAGAGCAACAGCCGTGAGGTGTCGAACATGAGGGGCATAATGCTCATTGACGTGCTTGGGAAACTGGCGCACTCTCTTTTGCATACCAGGTTCTTGCCGGCACTTATCAAGTGGAAAGCGCCCCTTCAAATGGGAGGATTCCCAACATGTTCAACCGTGTTTGCCACCCATTATTTGAGATCCTTCCATGCAAAGACGCGTGACCGCAAGCTTGCTTCAGCGGTACTGTTTCTGGATGTGAAAAGTGCATTTCACAGCATGATCAGACAAGTGTTGTTCGGTCCTGCGCAGACTTTGCCCCCACATCTCAGAACAATTTTGCGTGATGCAGGTTGTGACCCCGATGCTTTGTGTCAGATGTTTGAGCAGACGTCGTCGTCGTTTCATGCTGATGTTGCAGAAGCAGATCGTCGTCTTCTTCAAGACGCACATCTCAGTACGTGGTTTGGGTTTCCAGGCACTGATGATGCATTCTGCACGGCTCGTGGGAGCCGCCCCGGCAGTCCCCTGGCCGACATTGTGTTCAATGCGATGATGACTCATGTTCTTCGTGACCTGCATTGCAAGTTGGAAGCCCACCCTACGTTGCAGCATGGCTTTCACGAACTTGGGATGATTGCTCCACCAGTTGCATGGGTCGACGACGTTGCGGTGCCGGTGGTTGTAGCCAGTTGCAATCTTTTGGAAACTACGCTTGCAGAGGTTGTCCATATCACTCACGACGTTTTCTTGCAATTTGGTCTTTCTTTGAATTTCAAGGCCAAGAAGACGGAAGCAGTGGTCTCATTTCGAGAGAATTCGGCGCCAGCCCACCGGCATTCTCTCTTTGTCGAACGGCTTGGCAAACTGGATATTCCTCCATTGCACATGCAGCTGCAATGTGTTGCGTCCTATGAGCATTTGGGCACTATCTTTGCAGCCGATTGCACCCTACAGCGTGAAGTTGCTCACAGACGCACGAAGGCCATTCAAGCAATGCGTCAAGTCGGTAAATCCATTCTTCGCAACCGCCACGTTGCGATTGGCACCAGGTTGAAGTTGTTCGAATGTCTCATTGTTCCAGTCATATTGCATGGTGCTGGAAATTGGGATTTGCTACCTCACCGGTTGTACCACAGTCTACATGCGAGTATCATGTCATGGCAAAGGTCGATCATCAATGACGGATGCTGGACACCGAACCAACATACAGATTTTGAACTGCAGTGTCTTTGGAAGTTGCCGCCTTTGTCTCTGAGATTGGCGAAAGCTCGGCTTTTGTACGCATTTCACTGCATCAAGTCTGCGCCGTCCCTGGTTGTCGACTTTGTGACTTCGGTAGCTCATCAACCCCAGAGCTGGTTTGCAGCCCTGCGCCAAGCTCTGGCCTGGCTTGCGAGAATGGATGCTTCATTTTGTCCTCCAGACATTCACAACGGTTCAGTTGAACGCATTTTGGATTGGTTTTCTGCCCAGAGTGTTCATGGACCTCAGCGAGTGCGGCGGCTTTATCACCGCTGTATTTTGCAGTTCCATGTTATTGGCGACATTGTGGCCCTCCATAAGCAGTTGCGTACAACCTTGGCAGAGGGTGGTGTGGTCTTTGAAGATGCCGGAACACCGTCTTCCATTCCAGATGATGCGAGGTTTGCATGTGATTGGTGTGTTGCGCAGTTCGACACCAAACAGAAGCTGCAAGCCCATCTGTGGACAGCTCACCAGATCATATCAGATGAACGGAAATTCGTCTTTTCCGACACCTGCTTAGCATGCCGACGCTGCTTTTGGTCTTCGGCTCGTCTGCAGCAACACCTTCGCCTTTCTAGGGCCAATCCAGATGGTTGTTATGCCCAGATGACATGGAGATTCGCGCCCTTGACAGAGGCACACGTGGTTGAGGTGCCTGATGACTTGCGTGGTTTTGCTCGCCTACCTGCGCAAGCAGTTCCTATGCCATGCTCCTTACCAATTGAAAACCAGTTCGCTACCAGGGCAGATGCTGAAGCGGCTTTGCAGCGAGCGTGGGACTTGGAAGAATTGCCACCACACCTGAACCTTCAGGTACGGCAAAATGTGTTTGCACAAGCTGACCGACTCCTCATGTCATGGAAGCCCGAAGGCTGCCTTGAGATTGATCGACTCTTGTTTGCACTCACCTCCCTGACGAGCAATGCTGAACAGGAATGGGCGCTTTACCTATGGTGTCGTGAAGCCTTACATTTTCGCAGATTTCAGCATCTGACGCTTGAGGTTTTTCGACATGTCAAACAGGAAATTCAGAGTATTGTGTTTGATGCCCCCATTGGTCGATTACTGGATTGGCACTTTCGCATTATGCAGGCTCATCAACCTCAGAGCATAGATGAACGTGCCGACCATGGATGCTCTTTGCGAGACTTCGAACCTCTACTTGATCCTGTTCATATGCAACATCAGTGTCTTCAACATGTTCTATTGAGCGCTGCGCATGTGCCGCCTTCACAAGCTGTTCCTATTTCGATTGAGAATGGCGTACCCACCATTTGGATTTTACATCTTTTCAGTGGTCGGCGTCGCCGAGGAGACTGTCATTTCTGGTGTGAATGCTGTCACGGAATCCTCCCGGGGTATGCCGTGCGCATTTTATCAGTCGACACCGCAATCGATGCAGAGCTTGGTAATCTGGACCGTGGACCCGTTTTTGCGCGCATGCTCAAGATCATCCAGAAGCGTCACTTTGCTGCTGGCCTCACGGGTCCACCGTGTGAGACTTTCAGTGCAGCCAGACATTTGGTGTTGGAAGGAGAACGTCACCCTCGTCCATTGCGTTCTTTTGACCTACCTTGGTTGTTGCATGATCGTTCACACCGTGAACTTCACCAGACGATGGTTGGCTCCCGACTGCTTATGCATTCCCTCATTGCTGAGGTGACCTTGGTGCTTGCGGGCGCCGGATCGATCATGGAGCACCCCACGGAACATCCAGATGAACAGCGAGCCTCTGTGTGGCGAACACAATGTCATCGCGACTGGATCATGCAGCTTCCAGGAGCTTGGCCGCACCACATTGAGCAATGGCAGTTCGGCAGTGTGGGAGTTAAACCCACCACACTGCGAGCTTTGAACCTTGGGCCGCCGGAGGTTGTGAACCAGGCGCTGCGGGAGAACATCGACCCGTTGCTGCTGCGGCCTTCGAATCCTCTTCGTGGACGCCAATCTGATGGATCATTCCGCACGGCAGCAGCCAAAGAATACCCCACTTTGCTGTGCCGTGCGTTGATTGTTGCCACGCTTAAGGGCTTGAGGCACCGCCTCGCCCAGCATGGCACGTTTCACGGCCCAGCCCTCTCGAAGGCGGAGACGGACTGGATGACATCACTGTACAGTGCAGCCTGCCAATCTAACCTTTCAGGGACATACCTCCCGGATTTTCAGGGTTAGAAATTCAATGCAATCTAACGCACGAGCAAGACTCAGAAGCGAGCGAATGGAAATTCAGATAATCAAGATTTTTTATCACTATGTTCAAGAGATTCTTCAGATTTGCCCTGCGTTGTTTTTTCCCAAACTCCAGCGTCAGATCCGGGTTCTTGGGCTGCTCACAGCCGTCAGGTCGTCAGCCAGCATTCGGGGCATCGATGCAACTCGACCTTTCGGAAGAAGGCTGTGTTTTTTTCATAACTTGGGTTACCCTCTGGTAATTTAACATAGCTATTGAAAATGGCCATTTATGGTGGATTTACCCATTGAAACTAGTGATTTTCCATAGTTATGTTAGTTTACCAGAGGGTAATCAACAAAAACGATGTAACGAAACTCAAGCAATATGATCTACTTTCATGGTGGGTTTTGCACATCTATGTAAACGTTTACAGGAGGGTAAAAGAAAATCATGGGATTTCCAACAGGATTCTGACGGGTATCACCTATATACCCTCTGATAATTTAACATAGCTATTGAACATGGTCATAGAAATAGTTGATTTATCCAGCTACAAAATGATGATTTTCCATAGTTTTTTGTATGTTTAGCAGGCCGGGTAGTTCTTCTGGATGCATGCGGATTTCACCAATGGTGGTAGAATGGATAGGTCGCAAATCTGATGGGGATCTGATGTGGAGGTGTAAGCAGCATGAAATGGGTGCCATTGCCATACAACGTGATGCCCCCAGTTTTAAGTTGGTATATACCCCTCCACCTGCCATTAACTAGTTCGATATACATATATATATATATATATAT
>Ga0126342_10016032_pt1 | contig 13088 bp, 8 predicted proteins | sample Cyp1metagenome_FD_92528 | JGI IMG/M metagenome (GOLD analysis project Ga0126342, IMG submission 92528) | Coral microbial communities from Lord Howe Island, Old Settlement Bay, Australia - Cyphastrea 1 metagenome | ecosystem: Host-associated > Invertebrates > Cnidaria > Coral ... | reverse complement strand
TTACACACAGAAGCTTTTACACACAGAAGCTTTGAAACACAGAAGCTTTGAAACACAGAAGCTTTACACATAGACAGTCACAGACACTTTTACCCACAGAAGATTCTACACACAGAAGCTTTTACACACAGACGCTTTTACACACAGAAGCTTTTCCACACAGAAGCTTTTACACACAGACACTTTTACACACAGAAGCTCTTACACACAGGAGCTTTACACACAGACGCTTTTACACGCAGAAGAGTTTTTCCATACACTCAGACACTTTTACACACACAGAAGCTTTTACACAGAAGCTTTACACACAGACGCTTTTACACGCAGAAACTTTTACACGCAGAAGCTTTTACACACAGACGCCTTACACAGAAGCTTTCACACACACAGACACTTTTACACACAGAAGCTTTTACACACAGACGCCTTACACAGAAGCTTTTACACACAGAAGCTATTACACAGAGAAACTTTTACATTACACACAGAAACTTTTACACACAGAAACTTTTGCACACAGACGCTTTCACACACAGAAACTATTACACACAGAAACATTTACACACAGACGCTTTACACACAGAAGGTTTTACACACGGAAGTTTTTTTTACACACAGGCAATTTTACACACAGACGCCTTGCACAGAAGCTTTTACACACAGATGCCTTACACAGAAGCTTTTACACACAAACGCCTTACACAGAAGCTTTTACGCGCAGAAACTTTTACACACAGAAGCTTTTACACACAGACACTTTTACACACAGAAGCTCTTACACACAGAAGCTTTACACACAGACGCTTTTACACGCAGAAACGTTTACACACAGAAGCTTTTACACACAGACGCTTTTACACAGAAGCTTTTACACACAGAAGCTTTTTACACACAGACCATTTTACCCACAGAAGATTCTACACACCCACACTTTTACACACAGAAGCTTTTACACACAGACACTTTTACACACAGTCGCTTTGACACACAGACGCTTTTACACACAGACGCTTTTACACACAGAAGCTTTTACACACAGCAAGCTTTTACACACAGAAACTTTTACACACAGACGCTTTTACACACAGCAAGCTTTTGCACACAGAAGCGTTTACACACAGAAGCTTTTACACACAGTCGCTTTGACACACAGACGCTTTTACACGCAGAAGCTTTTTACACACAGAAGCTTTTACGCACAGCAAGCTTTTTACACACAGGCGCTTTTACACAGAGACACTTTTACACACACACAAGTTATTACACACAGGCGCTTTTACACACAGAAGCTTTTACACGCAGACCCTTTTACACACAAACGCTTTTGCACGAATACACTTTTACACACGGAGGCTTTTACACACAGACACGTTTACACACAGACGCTTTTACATACAGACGATTTTACACACAAACACTTTCACACACAGAGCCTTTTACACACAGAAGCTTTTACACGCAGAACCTTTTACACACAGACACTTTTACACACAGAAGCTTTTACACGCAGACCCTTTTACACACAGACGCTTTTGCACACATACGCTTTTACACACAGACGCTTTTACACACAGACACTCTTACACACAGAAGCTTTTTACACACAGGCGCTTTGACACACAGACGCTTTTACCCACAGAAGATTCTTCACACACTCACTTTTACACACAGAAGCTTTTACACACAGACGCTTTTACACACAGACCCTTTTACACACAGACCCTTTTACGCACAGAAGCTTTTACACACAGACGCTTTTACACACAGACGCTTTTACACACAGACGCTTTTACACACAGAAGCTTTTACACACAGAAGCTTTAAACACAGATGCTTTTACACAGAAACTTTTACACACAGAAGCTTTTACACAGAAGCTTTTACACACAGACGCTTTTACACACAGCAAGCTTTTACGCACAGAAGCTTTTACACACGGAAGCTTTTACACACAGTCGCTTTGACACACAGACGCTTTTACACGCAGAAGCTTTTTACACACAGAAGCTTTTACACACAGAAGCTTTTTACACACAGGCGCTTTTACACAGAGACGCTTTGATGCAAAAGACGCTTCTACGCAACACCGCTCTTACACACACCCTTTCACACACACAAACCCTTTTACACACAGATGCTTTTACAATCTTTTACACACAGATGCCTTTACACACATAACCTTTACGCACAAACGCTTTTACACGCAGATGCTTTTACACACAGATGCTTTTACACACACAAGCTTCAACACACAGGTGCTTTTATACACAGATGCTTCCATACACAGAAGCGTTTACGCAGAGACACTTTTACACACACACGCTTTGACACGCAGATCCTTTTACACACAGACGATTTTACACACAGATGCTTTTACACACAGACGCTTTTACACGCAAACCCTTTTACACACACACACAAAAGCTTTCACCTCAGTTTTTAGCACTCGACCACCATTTCGCGCGAAAGGGTTGCGCGCAAACTTGCGAAACCGCAATTTTACTACATGTTTGGACATCAAAACGTATGAATCAGAGCAGTCGGCCGCCAATGCGTTGTTGTCATACAAAAAGTACCATTTACCTCAGTTTTGGACGATCGATGTAAAATCGCAATTTTACGATCGAACCTCATTTCGTGCGAAAGGGTTGTCGCGGCACACTCAAAATCGCAATTTCACCTCACAGTTTTTGGCGATCGAACCTCCTTTCGTGCGAAAGGGTTGCGTTTCGTGCCGTCTTGTTGGCACTGTCCCGCGCCTGAAGAGAGAAATAGAAAAGGCAAGAGAGGCAAGTGGGCAAGAGAGCAAGAGGGCAAGAGAGCAAGAGGGTAAGAGAGCAAGAGGGCAAGAGAGAATGTGAAGATGTGAAGATGTGAAAATGTGAAGATGTGAGGATGTGAAGTGAAGATGAGAAGATGTGAAGATGTGAAGATGAGAAGATGTGAAGATGAGAAGATGTGAAGATGAGAAGATGTGAAGATGAGAAGATGTGAAGATGAGAAGGTGTGAAGATGAGAAGATGTAAAGATGAGAAGATGTGAAGATGAGAATATGTGAAGATGAGAAGATGTGAAGATGTGAAAATGAGCAGATGTGAAGATGAGATGTAAAGTGAAGATGTGAAGATGTGAAAATGTTTGACAGACCGCCACTATTAGAAGAACCCTTCGCTCAGACGCTCTCGGGAAAAAACCTTACTGGAATGTATGATTGTATCTTGTCCGGGGACCTGCTTCTGGAGAAGCAATGTTATAGTTAGATAGTATATATATATATTTTTGTTTTGGGGGAGGGGGGAAACCGGCAAATCAGGATACAACATTAGCTGCTAAGCTGGAGGAAAACGAGTCACGCGTCCACAGCCACCGAGACCGAAGCCTCTGGTATCGGCAGTTGGCCAGCTCCATCATTTCCTCCGGTGGGCTTGCCTGAGCGCTACCATCCACCTGCAGCAACTGTCTGAGTCCAACTCTGCTTCTAATTCAAATCCCTCTTCTTCCAAGAACAAGTTCTTCGCTGCCTCTGTGCTTGCAGGAATCAACACAGATGGGGTTGAGGTGGATATCAAGGACTGCCTCAAACATTCTGGTAAATGGCGTGACATTTCACGAAACAGTCAGCAGGGTCAGACTATTTTGGACCAGCAGTCAGCAGTGTTGTTGCGACACATGGTGACAGGATGACGACGCGCCACATGCTTCGCTGTGCGATTTTGGTCCCCATCTCAGCATCCAGCCTCGTTTCAGCAGTTGACGCCTGCTCTGTCCTGGCAGCCTGATGCAAAAACGCTTGGAAGGAGCTTGTGAAGATCATGCCATCATGGCACACCTCTGCTGCTCGCAGCATGTCAGCAATCACACATTCGGCACTGTCGCGCTGAAAGCTGAACTTGTCCGATGGTGCACCTCAAATTCAACAAATACGGAGGCACAGAAGCACATAGCATTCTGGATCAGTCTCACGGCCATCTAGGATCAAAACACTCAGCAGGACTCAGTCCCTGTTTGTTGTAGATCCTAGAACGAGGAGAAGCAAATCCCATCAATTGACAGAAGATGGCAGAACCGATGTCTCTGAAGAAGTGAATCTTGATGAATCTTGTCACCCTGCCCTGAAACTGGGGCCTCACATCTGTTCCAGGATGACAGAGCAACTCCCGTACCACTTCCACCTGGACTTGAAGTGGGACACAAAACCAAGTTCTTCTTTGGATTCTGTCAGATTCTGCAAGTATGACTCTATGACCTTTCAATTTGATACCTTTGCTCGCCAAACTCGCTATGCATTTTCTAAAGACACACAAAAGGCCCAAGTTTTGCCTCATCTCATATTTTGTTACCTGATACTTGTGCTTCCAAAGAACAAACATAACCGCAGTTTGATCGAGTCTACTTTGGCCAAAGGATCTGGTGCTGCTTATGATTCGCAACATCCGAATATGTGGTAAATCTAGGCCAAGTGAGGCGGGCGCTTCTCCGAATCACATTCTTCGGATTCTCAACTTGGTAGTGTATGAATTATATGATTTTGCTTACACTTATTTTGCTCACACCCCACAATTGCACTTTAGTCAGTCCCTGGCAGTGGCTGCAGTGCAGCATGAATTTGTGACATGTAGTTTCTTCTGTTGCGTGTTTCTGTTTGTTGTGTCTGTGTCTTTGCGCGCCTATGCCCTCTGCATACCAGATGTTTGTTTAATCTAGGCTAGACGTAGACAGAGCAAGAATGAATGTGCAGGCCATGTGGTCAAGGGCCTTTCTGCAAAGGAGCCTTTCGAGATCTGCTGAGCTCGTATCCGCTTACATTTTTCGATGACTGTCTCGTACAGTAGGTTCGACAGCGGATACAAGGATTGCTCAACAAACAGATCCAAAAAAATGTTGAATGATGTCGGGTGCATGTCAATGTCCTGTATTGCAGGCCGCTGCCCAGGCGCTCGAAGGCATTTTGTTCTACAAATTCTGTGTCCAAAACAGCAGCATGTTCTGAATGTTCTTTGGATCTCTTTGCCGTTTGCGTCTTCGTCTTGCTTCCAGTTCTGGTTCTTGTTGCTAGTTAACACCCTGAGCCGCTGGCATTTTGGCACCTAGCCGCGATATGCAAAGGCGTATCTCCATCTGCATTGGTAGCCTCATGAAGCATCAGTTGAAGCATCAAATGAAGCATTCGGCAAGTCCTCTTCTTGATGAAGAACATGATGCAGTACGTTGTTGGGAGCCGAAGGCCTGCTTTCTGTTGCTTCGTGTCTCAGTCGAGGACATTCAACATATTGGGATCTCCAAAACCAGCACGGCAGAGGAACTTTGCTCCCTCAGGTACCTGCCGCTTGATTTGGACATCACAGGCCATTCAAAAAGAATGCATGTTTATAAACCCACGCGCGCACGCGTGTGGGAACCCTTTGAAAGAAAACACAATACTTTGAGGATGCCCAACATCTTATATAGTCTTAATGCCAGGCTGTAGTCCCTGTAGTCACACTGTTTCGACTAAGATATTTCAAGCATTTTTAGATTTTGTTGCTCTGTTGTGGCGCCGTCTCGGTTCTAGCTGTCATCCAAATTTCAGGCTGTTAGGTGCAAGGGCCTGCTGTGCATGCCATAAACACCTACTGCATATAGCCTGTCCATCCCAACGGCACTGACATCGCATCTTTACTTCTACAGCATGCCTTCGTCCATATACGTGTGACTCTGCAATGCCGTTTAGTCAGCCTCCTACATCTGCCAAACTTTGCCGAAATCTATGCCATCCCTCCTACCGAAATGCGTCTATATTCATTTCCCTCTTAATTCAGTCTCTAATCTGTACACCTAGATTCTTTGGAGGGGCCCCCTGGGGATACAAACGCCCTTAAAGAATCTAAACACCAGTCGGGTGGTCTACGGAAAGGTCCTTAAAGAATCAAACTCCCTGTGCCCCCAATATCTATGAGGCCTAAAGAATGAAAACCCAGGGACACAGGTTGAAAAGACACCCCCTAGCCTCAAGAATAAGACAGTCGAGGTTGCAGTTGTGCACAACCTCTCATATAAAGCCTCTAACATCCTCTAACAAGGTATTTGGCAAGTGCTTGGAAAGCTGACACGGTCGATTGAAGGGCCGGATGTGTTTACATAAATGTGGTTCCAAGACAAGGTTCTCTAAAGAATCAGAATCCCCATTTCTTCTCGGAGAACGAGAATCAAGGAAAAGAGCACCAAGTAAGGCCCCTAATAGGGTTTTTGACAACCCGGGTTGTCTGATCCTCGAGAGGGAATTCCAGACAGGATCGATATTCAGTATTGTTAATAGCCTATCGGTGTGTCTTTTCTTCTAGTCCAATTCCCAGATAATTTCGATGGACATCTTGAATTGAGGCTACGTCGAGCTACATCTACCTATACCTACTTCCACCTTCTCTATGTACACCCATCTGCCCTTTGCTATCCTACCTCCTTAATCTAAGCATATCTATGAAGGCTACCTGTAAAAACTAGTTCCAGTCTAGTCTATCAATGAGGGTACTTACTGAAATCTATCCATTCCTCAAATAGTGTCTTGTCTCAACATGTAAATCTATTTGTTGGCCTATTCATGAGCTGGCCTTCTTGTATCTGCGTGCGCGTGCCAGCTCTTCCTTCTGTATCCGTCCCTCATTCTGACTGACCTTCTTTTGTCTGCCATTCGACTGGAGTAAGCCTGGAAAGTGTCTAGCCCTCCACCTTCTACTGAAGGATTGTGCGCTATCTTCAAATGTTCGTCTAGAGTGGGATATGCCCATGACTCAAAACAGTCAGATGTTGAAACACTTGTCATACTGTGCCTGTACCATATGGACGCATAGATTCTAAATACTATTGTGAATCAAGCAGAATGCACTTGCCACGGTGAGGGTCACCTCTATTCCCACAGCAAGGACTAAAACCGATGAACCGGATGTTTCTTGTATGATGTCGCAGGATGTTCAATAACGCAATACCCCAGCAGAGTGGTCGGATCAAGCATATTGCCAGAATATGTTTGCATGCGGAGCGGAACCGTTTCTTGGCAAGCGCCTTCGAATAAAGTCTGGTTCGGAATCACCCGTTAGGGGAGGTTTGTTCAATGTTCCTTTCTTTCTTCTTTCCTTGCTAAAACCCAAGTAGGCAATCCATGCAGGCCTTGTTCATGGCTGCCAAATGCAGAGCCATATTTTGCTGCTTGTTACCAGTCCGTGCCTGTCAGGTTCAAGCAACACATCCAAGTCTGAATATGATGTCTGAAGAAACAACATACATCCTTTATTCTCTCTATGTAGCGGTATATATGTATCAGTATATACATAATACTGCATATGAAAATATATGAATATGACTGAATATGTATGTCAATACACGAATATGTATATCAATACACGAATATCTATGTACATACATGAATATGTATATAAAGATGTGTATGTATGTGTGCATATGCAAAAACTATTACACGTGAATGTGTACATGCAAACATACATATATATATACGAATGCATGTAATTTAAAAATAGAAAACATAACATAAAAAACATATGATACAAGGAAATCCATGTGTATCTACATACAATATATATATATATATATGTGTTTATTATATGCGAATAAATGAAAATAACCAATAAGTATCTGTATTTGTGTACAAAACGGTATAAAAGTATAAAAGTACTTTCCGCAAAATATCACAACGCACCTGAAGATCTGCCTTCTCCTCGACCAGCAACTTCATGCACTCGACCTGCGTTTTGAACGCTCCAGCATGCAACTTCACTCTTGCACGACAAATCACTAGTCGCTTCAGGAGCTTGTGGCGTGCCAGACTCACAGTACGGTGTAGACTCAGTGTAGACACAGCAAACAGAATGCGGCTGATCAGTTTTGGCGCTCCTGCCCTCTACGGGCTGCCAAATGCAATGGATTCTTCCCATCTGGTCCAAAGCCTTCGGGATTCAAGCACATGTCCCTTTAGATTTGGACCAGCCGGAATCTGAGGCTCTCACGAGAGATGTCCAAGACAAGTTCAGAGCTTCCTGGATGCTGTTCGAATCGAAACAAAAGCACAAAGATTCAAAACACTAAAGACGATAGCATGATGCAAAACTTCGGACAATTTCTCGAAGCGAGCGTCTCAGCAGATCTCGTAGGACGTCAACTTCACCGTAGGCCACCTGACCGGAACCAGGCAGGCGGCGAAGCTCTCATCTTCACATTGAGTTCGCAGTTCCCCCAACATCCCTCAACATCTGAAAACCATCCATGAAAATGCTGCATTTTGTCCAGTTGCTTGAGGGCACTTGGAACATCTTGGAACATGCAAGGCATACCGCGCTGTGAAGATCGGCTCCGGGTTTTGTCCTGGACGAAAGGATGGGAGAGGCAATGAATGGTGGCGAGGGCGATCAATCGACAACATGACGAGTTGCGCCTTGCAGCATATGTCGCCAGCAAGGAGTAGTAAATCAGCACACTCGCTACCCAGCAAATTGCCTTGGAAACTGTGCCAAACACGGGGGATCTGTGCAACTGTCATTGTTGTGCGATGGCACAATTGATTGAATTGTTGTTTGATTCACACTTGGGGACTGAGCCCAGGAAGTATGGAACGCCAGAATGAAGGAAATCATGCCAAAATCCTGAAGCAAACGAGAGTTCTGTGTTGCATTGTTTCGCATGCTTTTCTGGACTCCTCGTTCTGGCCCACTACCTGGCACCAGTAATGCCCATGCAACGCGGCAAGTTGCTTTGCAACGGGAATGAGGGAGATGCGCGGAGACTTCTGGAAACTTCTGGAAGGTTGTGGAAACTTCTGGAAACTTCTGGAAACTTCTGGAAACTTCTGGAAACTTGGGTCCATCAGGTAAATGATTGAATGTGTGCATTTGCAGTGACAATTGGGCTTCAAAACACGGACGTGGGCACGGAAGAGATAATTCAGACGACACTATTCTTGCCAGCCTCAAGAATGGGTGCATTTTTCTGGTTTTCTAGGTCGGGGTTTGTTTTCCTTGCTAGCAGCATTTTCGAGCTAACATCTGCAATTTGTATGGCACTTGCAGCATGTTGCGCACGTAGAGCTAAAACCTGCAGCTCGCATGGTACTTGCAAGATCTTGCAAAATGCTGGAGCTAGAATCTTTAATTTGCATACTGGAGCTCATTGGTTGCTATTTGCAGAAATAGCAGTGTATGTGAAGGGTTTTGAAACTAGAATCTCTGAATGGCGGGATCAAAACGTTAGATCCTATGGAGCCCTTCGAGCATCTTTGAACTGGAATGCATTGATTTTCTTTTTTACACTCACAGTGAGGTGCTCATCTTCCAGTCCATGCAAAAAAAATGGGTTGTAGCAGCAGTTGTAGCATCATACATATCACACACACACACTCACACACACACACCAGGCTTGCATAACCCATCGCAATTTCAAGCTGACTTGTCGTCGGACAATCATGGCACAAATGATAAAGAAAACGGTTTCCGTCTTCTTCTGCAATCTAACACCATCGTTAAATCTCATTTACATAATTCATGGCTATAAAATGGGTGCCAGAATTGTTTTGGGAATTATTTTTTTCGTTTTTTTTTATCCGCTGTTCTGTCCGTTTTTCTTGCAAATTGCAATATTTTGGAGCTGGGAGATGCCATTTCAATGGGAGTTCGAACCCCTCATTTTCCTTGATATTTGCAACATCTTCGTGCTCAAGCTGTTCATGTTGGATGGTATTTTGCGACTAGGGGCCATTTAGGGTTTGTTTAGGTTTGTTTTTGGGTTTATTTAGGATTGGTTTAGGTTTGGTTTGTTTTTGTTGATGGTTGGTTTTGTTTTTTTTTGGTTGGTCTTAGGGTTGGTTAGGGTTGGTTTAGGATCTATGTAGGGTTGGTTTAAGGTTTCTTTAGGCGTGGTTTAAGATTTATGTAAGATCTATTTAAGGTTAGTTTCAGAATTGGTTCAAACTTTATTCAGGCTTGGTTTAAGATCTATTTGGGGTGGGTTTAGGATAAATTTAGGGCTGGTGCAGGGTTTATTTAGCAGACATCACTTTGTGTCTGTGTCAGAAAGTTTCCATCCTGCCCACCCCTCGACAGCATTCGTTTTGTTGGCCGAAGATTTGTGTCGAGTTGACACATCTGTCCATTGATCGGACATTCTGTCCTGAGCTTTGAAAGGTCTGCCAGCTGTCAGCAGACTTGACCTCCTTGCTGCTGCGCTGACAGTTGGCACTTTGCGCATGACACCTTCGAGTCCTCGCCCTCTTCAAAGGTGTAGTTTGCTGAATAGTAATGCCACCCGCAGATCGTTTTCCACATGCACGCGGGGGCGTAGATCAGAACTTTGTTGTTCTTGTGCAGCAGCTGGTGTCTTGTGGACTTGACCAAGGGTGGCAGGTATTTGTTTGCCGTTTTCATCTTCTCTTCAAGTTCCTTGACAGCTGAGCTGAGGCTGTCGTTGCTTCCCTTCGTGTCCTGCTTGAACTTTTGCAGTTCCATCTTGAGGCGATCGACAATTTCTTTGTCGGCTTTGTCGCCTTTTGTGGTGTCCGGTGCTGAGAGTGGGATGGTGTTCTGAGAGCGAAGCAGCTCCGACAGCTTCTCCGTCATGACAAAGGACTGGGAGGCGTTGACTGCTAAGGACTCCAGTGCTTCTTGAGCATATTCTAATATGATGTTGCTCTTCCACCTGCCCAAGTTGGCTGACTGCCCAGCCACTTCTTGTGTATTGCAGAGCACCAAACCTTCGTGCTGAGTGCCCCGTGGTGTCGGGGCCGTAAAGTTTTCTCGATGCTTTTATGATGTCTGATTTGGTTGCCCTCGTGCCCTTGTTGGTGACTGCGAGATAAGCTCCTTCATTTCCTTTCAGGACTGCGTAGCTCACCAAAGTCTCCAAGACCGCGAAAGGGCACTTGAGGTCGCAGCCTTCTTGGCACAGACATTGCAAGGTTCTCTTGACTCCCATGCCCTCCGTGTCATTCTTGGACTCCCGCCAGATGACTGACACCGTCCTGCTTATTGTCAAAGGTGACGTCGGAGGAGGAGAGGTTGGATAACTCTATTTCTCTCAATACCCAATGAACACCGCATGCAAACAGGTGGCTGGCTAGCCAAACCTTCGTGCCCGAGAACTTGTCGTCCAGCAACAATGGGTGAGCACTCCAATGATTTTCAGGTATCTCGGGGGCTTTCTTATACGAGGGCCCACCCCACGCTTTGCGGCCTTCATGCACAGCTTGAAGTGTCTGTCAAGGAGGGCCGAACAGTTGTGGCCTCTTTCGATGTGTTCTACTTTTGCTTCTATGATGTAGGAGTAGGCAGACTTGTACCCCGACTCTCTGAGTGTCCCTGCCAAGAACTTTAAGGCGCAAGGGGTGAGCGGATAGGTGAGCCCGCCCGCATGGAGCACCTTTTCTGCAGTCTTTCTTTTGGATGACCTGGCAGCTCGAGAGGAGTTGGAGTAGAAATCCTTCTCTATCCTTGTAACCGCCCCCTGCACGGCTGCGTTCATGGTCGTTTATGGGATATGTTGCCGAGGCCTTGGACTTCGTTGGACCCGTGATCGTGTCGTGATTTTGGGGGCTTCCACAGCTGCAGGACTTGCTCATGCTTGGGAGTCCCCTCAGCGTGCCTGAGAACTGCTGAGGTTTGTAGTGCTTCTTGCCGACCTCCAAGTCGTCCTCGTAGGCACACGTGTTGAAGATCACCGTGTCGATGTTGCCCAGGTTCCAGAACTTGTTCATCTCTGGGAGCTCCCATGACGGTGGCGGATTCTCGAGTGTTGCGATGGCCCTTGTGGTCGTGAGTCTGCGGCCCTCCACCACCGCTGCTGCCATGTCGATGGCCCTGCTGGCCATTATGGCTCCTTGATCGGCGTCCCTTTGAGCCGACGGTGTATTGCCCTTCAGGCCGTAGGGCTCCTCCTTGCTTCGTACTGGTCCTGGAAGGCCTTCTACTTTCCTTGAACGAAGCCTCGAAAAGGTCGAGCAGGGGTAGCCGGCGTGGTAGCCATCCACGTATCCTCTTTCTGCCCGCCTGAGGTGCTTGTTGTAGGGCTCATCCTCCAAAAGATCACCTGTTCCACTTTCCTTCTCCACGCTGGAAACCTTCAGACGGATGCCCTGAGCCAGAGCTTCAACGCGTAAAGAGGTGGTCAGTGGATCGGTCCTCCCTGCAAGGTGATGGATGAATATGAAGACCCGTGAAGACCCGTTTCTTGTAATATTCTTCAAGGGTGTCAGCTTGTAGTGGGACGGGCTCTTCTTCTTCTGGCTCGTCCTGTCCTTCGTCACCTTGATCTGATTCGGTCTCATAGGTGTAGGTGTAGGAGTCCGTTTCATCCTTGGCTTTGGACTTGTCTCCAGCAGGGGCACCATCGTTTGCTTCGCCTTCACCATGTCGGCGTGGTTTCAATCCTTCTTGGTGCAGTCCTTGCTGGGGTGTCCAGGGGAATTGCAAATAGTGCACCGATGGAGCCTGGTCACTTTCGCCAGACACCATTGACCCGGCGCCAATGAGCCACATGGCCCATTTCCGTTGTTCCAGCTGTAGCACTTCTGCTGGACTTGGCCTTTGGTTCCTTTGTTTCCTCCTTTCCCTTTTCCGGAGTTTGAGCCTTTGCCTCCAGGGCTTTCTCCACCTCCGGATTGTCTCCTGTCTCTTCTTCTCTTGCGCCTTGATGGATCGGGTGAACTGTTTTCCTTCGTGCCCTCTGCGCTCTCCTTGATCGGTGTGATGGCTTTGATGCCCCCTTGTATAAAGTTCGAAGCCAACTGCTCCGCTGGAGTTCTCGGTGAACCTCTGCTTCCAGCAGCTATCCAGGTCAGGGCCGGGCCATGAACTTGAGTCTGCCAGAAGTTGTTGTCCTTCGGGAGGGCTCCAAAAACGTAGTCCCAAGCTGACCTCGCCACCTCGTCGGCGCTGTAAATGAGGTGCCTAACATGTTGGATAAAGTCTTGCCAGCTTCTCCATCTGCATTTCTTATTATTATGGGTTGAACGACTGGATGCCTCAAATACCCGAAGGTACCGGACACCGCAGCCAACGGGACATGATCAATTCATGTTTTCACGCACAGTGGCCCTGACCCGGGCCATGTGGTGA
>Ga0126342_10016031_pt1 | contig 13088 bp, 11 predicted proteins | sample Cyp1metagenome_FD_92528 | JGI IMG/M metagenome (GOLD analysis project Ga0126342, IMG submission 92528) | Coral microbial communities from Lord Howe Island, Old Settlement Bay, Australia - Cyphastrea 1 metagenome | ecosystem: Host-associated > Invertebrates > Cnidaria > Coral ... | reverse complement strand
TAGGGATTAGGATTAGGGATTAGGATTAGGGATTAGGATTAGGGATTAGGGATTAGGGATTAGGATTAGGGATTAGGGATTAGGGATTAGGATTAGGGATTAGGATTAGGGATTAGGATTAGTGATTAGTGATTAGTGATTAGGATTGGGGATTAGGATTAGATTAGATTAGGATTAGATTAGATTAGGATTAGATTAGGATTAGGATTAGATTAGATTAGGATTAGATTAGATTAGATTAGGATTAGATTAGATTAGGATTAGATTAGATTAGGATTAGATTAGGATTAGATTAGATTAGATTTAGTTAAACAAAAAATAAAACAAATACAAAACACACACAAAAAAAAAAAAACTTATTTTTCAAATCTATTTTGCACATAACTCTGATTTCCCAGACTTCCAAACCACCAACCCAAACCGCCATATAAGTATAACCTGAATGAAGTTATCAGTAGTTATAATATGTAGTTATCAGATCATCCTTTGCACACTCCACCTCAAGGCAACACTCACTCAGTCAGCTTGGCACATTTCACGTGCTCTTGCGCGAAGAAGGATGCCGAACGCTGGGGAGACTGTACATCTGTACTATGTGCAACTTCGATCAACTTCGTATTGTGAAACATCCCTGTTCGCAGCCTACTCCGAAACATTTTGAAGCCCTCGTCCGGGATGGACAAGGAGGTGCTCCATGAAAAATGCCGCCAGGTAGCAGCTAATGTAATTGTGACAGTTTTGAGTCGTTCGGGTGCATGAATGAGGCAATATCTCAGAGCAAAACAACCCTTCCGGACTCTTCTAATATCTTCGCATCACTAATACAGCACTGTCATATCTTTTCAGTTTTATTCACAGCGCCAAAAGTCTGGTATCTTCTACAAATTGTTGTTTGTCCTATGAAATATGATGTAATATGATGTAGTATGATGTAATATGATGTAATATGATGTAATATGATGTAATATGATGTAATATGATGTAATATGATGTAATATGATGTAATATGATGATATATGATGTAATATGATGTAATATGCACGTCAGTGTTCATGGAACGCATTGTTAAGTTATGCCATAAATTTCTTTCCTTGCCTCACTCTGCCACGTACACTACTGATGTCCTTTCATCAGTTTGTTTCTCTTTTTTAGCACTTGGGTTCTGCTTTTGCAAGTCCAAGCGGCTCCCTTCTCACCATTCACAATTGGGAAGTTAATGGCTCACCCTTCTGAAGCAGCTGACACATGTCCTGCCAAAGTTGCAAGTCACCAGGTGCCAAACGACGCACTCCACGTTCCCCACGACATTGCGCGACTGTGGCCACAAATTCAGAAGGGGTGAAGTCCATCGTCGCCCTCAACTCCGGAAAAGGCGTCAAAAGGCCAGTGCGACCATCAACGCCGTGGACACGCGCGCGCACCTGACTTTGGCAATCACATCGATGAAGGAATGGAGCCTTCCAACCACCACGTAATTGGCGGACAGCCAGCGGTTCCACTGCCCAAATCTTTCCTCCTTTCAATATCAGTGCGATGTCACCATCATAGGCAACAGGCAAAGATGTTGCTCGATCCCTTGGCTCGAATAAAGGTGCAATGGACCCAGTGCGCTCAGCAGCTGCTATCAACACCTGTGCCCGGCGGAATTCAGCTGCATAAAGCAGTTGCGTTGCTGCAGGGATCTCGTGGGTCAAAAAGTGTGCACCGTGTGGGCCTCCTGAGTTTGTCATGCTTGTCATGTTTGTCACTGGATCCTGTATGGATGGAAATGGCCAAAAGCCTTGTGTTCGCCATGTTGGCGGAGCGCACCAGGAAGTGAGCTTAGACATAGTACCATCCGTAGAATCCGTACCCATCAGAGTGAAGAACTCCTTGAGCAGTTTCAAAGGTCTCTGACTACTCGAGCTGGTGCCCCTGGCATGCACAGTCAGGACATGTAGCGCCAAGAACAACCACGCCAAGGCTGGATAGCCCCCCTCTTTTGTTCCAGGAATCTGACGCTGGGAATGCCAGTATTTCACAGATCTTAGGAAGTCTCGTGCGATCTGCTGCTCTTCCCTGAAGATTTTCAAATCTCCCACCCAGCGAGCATGCTCATCCTTGGCAGTTTGCAAATGGGCGGACAGGGGAACAGTGAACAGTGGAACAGGATGGAACAGGTCTGAGACGGGGAATCAACACGGCCATCATATCGAATGATATATCGAATGATAGCGATTGATATTAGGTTTGTTCTGAATCAGGTGCCCAGATGTGCCCAGGGCCATTCACAACAGACCAGCAGGAATCCGGCCAAAACGGGCCACATGCTCACCTGTTCATGCCATGTTCGCTTCCCCTGCCTACCCCCAAGAACATCTACGAAACACATGGCAGCAGCATGCAGCAGCAAGCTTGCCCTCAGCGCGCTTGCCCTCAGCGCGGCACCCAGGAGTTTTAGGAAGCTTAGCTATGCCAGGTACGTCAGATATGCATGACAAATGACGTTCAACACCCACCTCCTCATCAATTACAGTCGTGCAACTGGGAGCTTTTGATTCACCGACATGTCCATTCGTACAGCATGGTCTGCCGTTGAAACCTAAGTTCAAAGACCGTTCGCAAATACCAAACCAGTCAGCTGACAAACTCAAACCAAAACAGCCAAAACAGCCGAGAGGTAGCCTTCTGCCTGGGTCTGATAAGGCACTGGCCATCAGAATAGGCACACGAGCAGTTGCAATGACTTGCACGTTGAGGGTTGGCTCCTGTTTTGGTGACACCAACACATTGCAAACGAATTGATTTCCCTTGAAAGGGTTGCTTATACAGCTGAGATTCTTGTGATGGATTCTGATTGATCATGTTATGTTCATGTATAGTTCACGTTATGTTCATTATGTTCAGACTATAAATCATGCGTGGGTTTGTTTGTTGACTCCATCACCTGCTTCCGCAAGGCCGCTGCAGTCGCATGAAGCGCTTGGATGCCGTCCACCCCGGTGGCACCGGTGGTAAAGGTAACGGCGTCCACGTCCTCGGGGCATCGGGGCAGCGCAATAAGGAGCGGCATGGCGCGGCATGGCGCGGCATAGCATGGCTGGGCACCAGACTGAAGACGGGATGTCTATCTGCAAAGCAACCTGCCCGTGGCATGCGCAGTGCGTGGCTAGAGTCTATAGAGTCTATAGAGTCTATAGAGTCTATAGAGTCTATAGAGTCTATAGAGTGTCCGTGGGTGTCAAAATCGATACGACACAACAGGAATCAATGGGTTCAACAGCATGTATACCCTATTGCAACTGCATGAACGTGCATGATGCGCGCGCACACACACAGGTATAATATATATATATATCACATACATACGTGCACATTCACAACTGAGGTCAACTCACATCAGCTCAAACCACAGTGTTGTGTGAGCTGAGCTCGGGACGCTGCCGACCAAGATCATTCGTTCGAAGTTCTCGCCGAGTGCCTCTTTGGCAGCGTCCCTGCCAAGGTAGCGCGGTCAACTTTGCTGACATGGCCAGGGCACCAGTGTGTCGGCCGAATGTTGCATGATGTTGCATGTCTTAATTCTCAATAATTCGGTATAATTCTCATGTTGTTCTCAAACGATTTTTCTAACTATCAATTTGTTTACTTTACAGAGCTTTTTTAGCTTCGGCCATCGACCTGACAGTGTTGAAGAGCCATTCTCGCAAAGGAGAGAGCTGCGCAGATTCATCTTGCCTCAACCAACAGGGAACCGATACAACATAGTACGGCTTACTTATGTAGTTGCAACTCAGTCAACAACTAACATCAACTAACTGACTCCAACTAACTGATTAATTAATTGATTATTGATTGTGTTTAAGTGTGTCTGTTTGGGTGTTCTCGCTGAAGCATGTTGAAACCTCACTTCCTGTGCCATCAGATCGAGATGCAATCTGGCAAGGATGTGCTGCAAACCTTGGATGCGCATAGGTGTCCCAGTCGTTGCAAACATGGATGTCATATTCGGTCAATGTATATATATATATATATATATCATTATATATCTATTTGTGTGTATGTGTATACATATATATATATATATGCATAGTCATGTGAAGTCATATGCACTCATATACAAGCATATTCCATTTGATTATATGTTCTCTGCCGGAAAGCAGCTCCCCAACATTCCCTCTGGTGCTCCATGCCCATGACGCACTTGGCCCAGTGACTGTCCTCCGCAGCAGAGGCATCAGTTAGCAGCTCTGAGTAGCTCCTCCAGTTGCGGCTGCGAGAGCCATGAAAAGAAAAACGAAACATTGCCCAAAGTTAAAGCTATCTATCTAGCTATCTAGCTATGTAGCTATCTGTCAATCTGTCTATCTATCCATCCATCCATCTATCTATCTCTGTATCTGTCTACAATCTGTCAATCTGTCAATCTGTCTATCTATCTATCTATCTATCCATCCATCTATCTATCTAAGCCTTGCAGTGTGTTTCAATATAGACATGTCTTCTGATTTCTTGCTAGCAAGGGGATCAGTAGCTGCAGTAGAGATGCCCAGTAGCTCCCAAATATCCTGTGAAACCTTTCAGCCAAGTGTCTGTTCGCTGTGGACGTCGGCGTCCCGGCTGACAGACTCGTTCCCAGCCTCTCGCCAGTGGCTAGATACCACTCTTGCAAGCGCTTTCGCCAAAAACTCGGAAGTTTTGCACAAGTCTCAAGTTTAATCAATTTATATCAATTTCATATTTCTTCTCAGACACTTGATTGATTCACGTCATGGGGCAATTCGAGCTCCAAGCGCCTCTGAGTGCAAAGACGTCGTCGCTACCGTTTTGGCGTCAGACTGCGAAAATGCATCAATGTCATCTTTGTCACCTGTGTCATCTTCACACTTCCTGACCTCAGCATCGAGGTGTAAGTGCCAAGAGTAATCAAGAGTATAAGAGGCGCCAATGCTTCCACTGTTTGGTGACTTGCATTTCTTTTGTAGCATATTTGAACAGGGTTTGCGGGATCCTTTTTGCTTCAAACTGAGCCTCACTTCTTCTTGCCTCGCATCTTGTTGTCTCAATGCTCTCTGCTTAACTTACGTGAATGAAACTGCAAGAAATTGTTGACACCTGCAAATCTTCCACTCTGAGTCAGTCTGCCTAGAAACCGTAGAAACTCTTAGATATCCTGAGATAAAGCAACCAGACTCGCCACCCCCTACACGGGAAAGTTCCTGTGCGGATCCCTCCTTTCTTGCTGCAGCCTGGCAGCTAAATGAAGCTCTTCAAGTTTCTTGGCAGCCTGGCTGCCTGACTCCGCAAACCTCTTAGATGCCCATATCCTGGAGAATCTACTGGAGATGACTGGATCATCTACGCAGTCTACGCGTCTCAAATCAAAATGCTCTGTCGCTCCCGTCACCAAATCAGAGGATGGAAACCCCTTTTACATTGCGTCAACTGTTCTAAGACATTCCAAATCAGCAGTCTTTGGAAGTGGAAGCCATGGAAATAGAAGTTCTATAGTGAAACTTCTTTAACCCACCCCTCCGTGTCCTCCTTCGAAGATTTGCAACTGCCTTTGGACAAGGCTGCCAGGCTGGCATCAACTTTGGCGCCAGGTCCTTCAGCTGTGCCTGCTCGGGCCGTTCCTTCCTTGGTGAAAAAGCAGCTGCCTATTACAGCAACCACGGAAGAACATGGAAGGGGAAGAAAATCGAAATGGACCAGTTGTGACATGTTGTGACATGTTGTGACATGTTGTGACATGTTGTGACATGTTGTGACATGTTGTGACATGTTGTGACATGTTGTGACATGGACTCAGAAGAATGGATGAATTCGCTTTCAACGAATCCACTTTACACATATTTACTAAGCATATCTCAGTTGGGCTGAATCACTCCCATGAAGGCCTCCAGGGCTTGCTTGACGTCACCTTGCCGTGGCCGGACCGATCAGTTTCAACCATGCTCTCAGCTCAGTATCGCAGCAACCCTTGTTTTACCTGCTTTCTGTTTGAAAAGCCTTGACCTTATCGAGGTGTTGCAGGACTAGTTGCATCTACCTGTGCAATTGGTACAGAATGTGCTCAAGCTGGATACAAGCACCCGCGGTTCCCAATTTACGCCGATCGCTTGACCAGCGAGTGGGAATCAGGCAGCATCTAAAATATATAAGGAAAGCATACTTCTCAAGTCGCAGCCAAATGACCAGAGATTCGTCAATTTGTGGTACGGAGCACTCTTTTTGTCGTGCTGGCGGGTTTGTCAAAGGCTTTCGCCTCAGCGGAGATAAAGTAAGGTCACATCATGTCACATCCAAGTTCCAAAAGCTTGGGCATATCTAGACTCTAAACTTAACGAATTGGAGGCTAGGCACTCCCATGAAGGTCTCCATGGCTGCGCCTGGCAAAACCCACGAAAATCAATTGCACTGTCCACAGTTGGAGACTTGGAGGGACCATCCTTGCACATGGTTTCCCCTGATTTCCCCACAGTCTCAGAGTTCTGGATGGACTTAGCCAGCTCCCATCATTCTGTTCATCACTTTCAAAAAGCCAACCTGCGCGGCTGAGATTGCTTCCTCCTTCCACTGTCGCTCCTGCTATCCAGTCATGCTCTGAACGAGAAGGGGTTGCCGAACACTTGACAGAGGTCACAGATGGTCACATCTTCATTCTGGACTTGCCACCCATTCCAATCATTCCTGCATCTGCCATCCATCAAATGTGTGATGGTTTCCTGAGGTTTCCCAGTCAAATATAGTCAAATCAGTTCCCACCAGTCGTGGCAGTGACCTCCTCAGCTTTTGGAGCCAATCTGGGACGATTGGCTCTCTGTCCTTGCTGTCCTTGGCACCCAGGAGACTGATTGAGACTGGACAGCACCCGTTGAGCCAGGGAATTCCAATGAAGAATATTGAAGATTGAAGCAAGTGTCATGCTTTTGGATATATTTTGATGAATGGACTACTCAGCAGATAAGTATACAATCCAGTACAAACATTTGCACATTTGCTTTTCTGCGGGGGGAGTTCGCCCATGGCCAAAAGCATACCCGTCTCTGCCCTGCATCACAAGCGGCGTCGGCAGTTACGCATTGAGAAAGTTGGAATGCAGATTGAATCGGCGGGCACTGGGGCTCTGGGCAGATGCCTTCGTGGGCAAAGTGGAAAGGGCAAGAGGAGGGCCATGCGAAGCTGAATCTGAAGGATCTCAAGGATCGGAAGATACAAAAATAATTGAAAATAAGGCAACCAAGTCAAAATGGGTCAAATACGTCAAACGTCAAGATCAAATTCCAAGCGCGCCAACCCAGGCAGTAGCTGAATTCCAACGGTATCATGATGGGGCACTGTTCGCTTAGACATGTCATGTATCATAGCTGTCAGAATGTGTGACCATAAGATTTCCAACACCTGCAAAGTTGCTTCGTTCAGCCAGGCTGCTGTACAATGCGACTCGGGTGGGTTGACGCACTACTCAGGCCGAGAATTCTTTGACCCACACTTGCGGCCTTTAAATGCACACAATGCACCACCATGCAGACATCACATAACGGGGGTTACCAACCCTCGTTGCCAAGCTTATCTGTAGGCTCATCAAGGGTTCTATATTGTAGTAGGCTGACTCATCAGACTGACTATTGATTATTGTATAATATGTGATGTGTATTGATATGTGTGTTTTCAATTCTTGTCTGTCAAATCCACGCTGACTGCTTACTTACCGCACTGTGGAAACTCCATGGAACTCCCCTCTCTATCTGGTGGGAGGACCATGCCATACTAACTGCATGGTTCTGCGAGATTTGGATTGATTTGGGATGGTTTGGGCCTTTGGGGTGTTGGCAAGTTGGTCACAGATCTGGGCTTGATGCAGCACTTCCTCGGCCAGCGTGCGCGGATGCCTGCCACTGGCACGTGTCAAAATTGGAGCCTTCTCAGAGCATGCAGAAAATTTTAGAAAGCATCAGAAAGCATCCTCAAATATTTTCAAACTGATCGCGACTTCCACTCCAAGCAGTTTTGAAACTCGTCTCTTCTAATGTCTTCTATCCTACTCACTTCTTCATTGGCAGCTCACCCTGTGGTGCTGGCGCATGCCGATAGCCAGTACTATCGCGATAAGGGCAACCGGTGTTAGTCCCCTTTCATCCCCTTTCTGCAAACTGCCATAAGATACGTGCTCCAGTGCCTTTGGGCATTCCTCGCTCCAGCTCTCACCGCGAACCGTCTGTGGCTGAAATCGGGCTGCGACCAGTCTGAGACCATTTTGATCAGAAAGGCAAAGAAGTCGGCAAATCCTTGGCAGCATTTGCCAGCAGCGTCAGTAGCCCTTGCGGAAGTACAACGCAGAACACCTCAGGCTTCAGGTATTGCGACACCAATCATCGTATCACGCGTCACCAATGCTATGAGCTCCTCCTCGGACCAGCCTTCAGTCGCTGCTGGCCTTCTGGGAAGGACAACATGTCGCAACTCCGAGTTCGAGTCGTGCACCTGAACGTCAACATCCGAAGGAATTTCCAGTCCAAAAGACTCCTTCAGAAGCTCCTTGGGCCTTTCTACTGCCTGAATTCGGTACTCGCGTGACTTGTACCATGATGGAGATAAGCCCAAAAGACTCACAGGATAACAGGAACACAGTGTACAAACCACCAAGTTGTGAACCTTCTCCGTTGACTCCACCACTTTAACCTTGACATGATTGGAGTTGGCTGAGTTGGCTTCATCCAAGGCTTGGATGGCGGCATTGGCATCCTCCAACAGTCGTCTTTTGAAGTTTTCATCCAGCCACGCCCGTGCGACAACACGAGGTCCCAAAGGTTGCAGCCCCAATGATTCAATGACTTCAATCGCTCGAGCCACTGCTGTTCCGGCAATGAGCCCTTTGTGGACGAGATTCTCCAACAAGGCTTCAGCAAGTCGTTGTCCAGGCACCTCACAGCCCTCCTTGTCGACTGCTGCTTGCTCCACCTCTGCACGAGAAAGGTGCGAATGGTCCGAATGGTCATGATCTTCATGGCTCATCGGGCGGCTAGGAGGACCAGGACCGCCAGGGCGGCTACGGTCCTCATCCTGGTGACGCTGGGCAGGTGACTGCGGAAGCTGCAGGACCTGCATGGCGGAAGCATCGTGCATGTCTTGGACCATGGTCTTCAACGTCTGCTTCAGGGATCGACGCTTAGGAGCCTTCACAGGCGACTTCAAGGGCTTGGCTGTGCCAGTTGAAGGGATGTCGCCACTTGAGCTGGAAACCTGCAGGGTTGGGCCCGTGCTCACTTATTGAAAAAAATGAGTAAGGTATAGATTTACAAGTCCAGTTTCCCGTTTGAGGTTTCAACATGTTTCAACCCTCCGTACGTGTTTTGCCTCTCGTTGAAGCCAGCTCTGGAAGACCTCAATGCAAATCGTCCGTGTCTTGGGCGCGAATTCAACCGAGTAGCAATGCTCAGAGTTTTTGGCGCCAGTGAAGCCAAGATCTTCGAAGAATTTTAAGAAATTGGGATCTGATCTCATGCCGAGCTTGTGCACCACCTTGCCTTCCAAAGCCTCCAACTTGCCTGGAACTGACAGGTGAGGGCGCCTCCACATTGATGAAGGTTGACCAGGCCAACTTTGCTTGACCCAAACCCTCTCTCCAATGTCAAACTCACAGTCCTCTCAGGCTGTCCGCATGCAAGGGCATGAAGGTATTCGAAAATTGGTGGAAAGTTTTGATGGGAACTTTGTCGACCCCTTGTGTCTGATTATATAGTCCGATTTCGATCCTTTTGGGACGTCATCATCCGCCCCCCGGACTTCAGTAAGCGCAAACCCTTGTCCTGGCACTCAGTGGTGTTGTACACTCCTAGGGCCCGACCCAAATCCGGTACATCTAGGAGACCTTTGCGAAGCAGGACCTTTGCCAATGCCACGCCCCATCGCTCATAGTATCCCCAGTCAGCGTAGGCAAGGGCCTGTGTTTCTTCTTGCAACTCGGCCGAGGTGACATATTCCATGCTTATCATGACTACCACCAGGCCGTGTATCTGAAGCTCCCAATGCTTCAGGGGCTGATCAATGGCTGAAATGGGACCCTGGCCGAAGCTGGTCGAGCTGGTCGAGCTGGTCGAGCCAGTCAATGGTGGCTGCCCAGCCCCACTATCTACAGATAGACCTTGGCCATGTGGTGCAATATAGCGACAGGGCCGACACGGTTGACGGTGTGGCAATTTTTGCAGTTTCCCTGGCCACCAGCCTGACTCAGATCTAGTCCCAAGCTGTCTGCATGGCATCCTCACAGTGAGCAGCATGGCAATGCCCACAAATACTGGCGCTCCTCCATGTGCCCAGGTCCTTAGACCAGTACCGAGGCAGAAGCATGCAAAACAAGCCACAACTCTAAACCGTCAAGTCATGTCCCATTCATGACCTCATCATCGAGTGGAATAGGGACTATCATCTGTCCAGGATGCCTCCTAGACTCTAGGACCTAGGACTCTAAAACTAATTAAGAGATTCTTCATAGGCAAGTGACCGTTGGAATGAGCTGAATGCCTGCCGCTGAAACATCATTGCAGCGGCTGGGGTTTGTAGCACCCTTGGCGGATGGATCGCTGAGCTCAATTGCACCCAGTCCATTCCAAGGCCAAGAGCTGTCAGCACACGTCAGCACATTGAACTCCGCTGAAACATGGTGAAACTAGAGGAAAGCCAAGCTTGTTCGACTTTCAGCAACACAGATTAAGGAGACCCATGCATGAGAGAGACCCACAGTAGTGTCTTCCAAACTGCTGCAAGGACCTGATAATACCTGCATGTTACCTGCATGTTACCTGCATGTTACCTGCATGTTACCTGCATGCTACCTGCATGTCGGTGCTGTTTAGAGAGCAAGCACGAAATAGCTCAAACGGAACCAAATTTCCATGCTATGGATCAGCCAACATGATGCAGTACTGTGATGCTAACCCATACCGCCCAACATGCTCAGGAGGACCAGGCCAATAGCTTGATGATGGCTGGGTAGTACTTGGGGAACCTCACTGACTTACACAAACAATCCTCAACTGACTTGGCGATTTATTGCAGTTCCAGCAAAGACATGCTTCCAGGGCACACAGGGGTATGCAAAAGCATCTTTGAGGTGTTGGTGGTCAGAAACAGCAGCGTACTCCTGGCTCAACGCAGCTCTCGAAAAAATTGGAAGGCCCATAAGACACGGCTCGGGTTACGACCAAAAATAGGACATGATCACCAGCCGAGACTGAGAGGCTGGCATTGCAAGCAGCTGTTGTCTGTATTTCACCGACACCTGACAAACAGGATCGCACAGGTGTTACGACTGCTGCAGCGCATGGCTACACCATGCGGCTATGCCACTAAGCATAGGGAGCTGGCTGAAATAGTCCAAGTATGTCCAAGTCTGGCTCCATTCCGGGAAACTGACATAGTCCTCAAAGAAGTGGTGCAAGACCGGATCCACATCAAAAATGACCTGCCGGCAGTGGCTACGTGCTCCCGCGGAACAACTGGCTGGTTTCCATAACAGTTCCGGAATACTTGTCCCGAGATGCAGCTGGATGACGTGCTGCCCATGATTCACGAAGAATTGCAGGACCGAAGCAAATACCACCCCGCTCCTTAAGAACATCAGACGCAACGCCACTGCAAAATATAGTCACAATCTTGACTCCGTCTCTTGCTTTCGCTCTTCATATCTAGGATGTTTGGCATGATGCATTTTTAAGACTTCGGAACATTGAATTATATCATGATGATACTGGTGTCCGTCCAAGCAGATCCATCGCTTGCTGAGCTGGGGAGGCGACTGACGGTTTGCTGTTCTCTCGTAAACCTGAGGCAGCGCGGACACCCGCGAATTGCAAACTATGTGGACCTCCCGGAGCGGGACAAACCAATGTTCAAAACACAATAATTTTATAATTTTCAACTGAAACCTGATGAAAGCTGCAGCTGGACGGTGGCCACGGTGGCCTTCTTGACCGCGGGGAAGATGCGAGTAACCAGGGATGGGTCCATGAGGCACAGCAAATCGAGGATCCGAACCTCCGCGGAGATTGGCAATGGCCAATGACTCGTCTTTAACGAAGGAATCCGAAGGAAATCATGATTTTTTCATGTGGTTTATATGTTTATATAATATGTTTAAATATGAAAGCCGTTTCAAATCGTTTCTTGGTGCCCAGCTGCTTCCATGGAGACACCCTCGATGAATTCCCGCATCCAGTCCAGTTCAGATATCACATACCTTCGCTCAGAACTGCTGAATGCTACAGCATTCTGCTCTATGAAAGTCAGGCCTGGTTCCCAGTCGCATCTGCCTGACATGCCGACTGCCATTAAGATCTGCTCACAGGGTTGGATTAAAACATGGCAGAAAGGCTGCGGACCATCTCGGACGATATCCAACTCAACCTCAGAGAACGAAGAATAATACATGACGGCAGATTATGGCAGATTGGCACCAAACGACCCTTGCCTGAGAAAGGATTCGAAGGCAAATACTGATGACGACCTGCCATCCAGAATCCTCGATAGATTGTGTGCTGCTGCGACTGGCCAATTGGTGAAGCGTGGCCTCGCGGAAACTGTCATCCAGCGTGAAGTTGCCAATCAAGGGGTTCCTCGCGCTGCGGGCTGGTCATCAGTAGAGTCCAGATTGAGAAAAGAAGCTCTGTTTCCATCGCCTTTTTTGACAAGGAACATGAAGACAATCTGACAGCTGAATAATCTCGAAGAATCTCGAATAATCTCGAAGAATCTCGAATAATCTTCAAAACCTGCCAATGCAAGTTTCCATCTGGGCTGCGCACTTCTCGGAGGGCTTCGGCACCTGCTGAGCCGCCTTGAGCCATGGTCCAAATCTGCAAATCATCGCGCGATTGGAAGAAATCCATCTCTCCCTCACAAAATCCTGCCAACACTGGACCTTTAATCTATTTGACAATCATCAGGAAGATTTCGCGCATATGAGTCTTTATATATTTATTTATTATATTATTTATATATATATATATTTTTATTATATAATATAATATAATATATATATATGGTGCAGCGTTGGCCACCCCCCCCTCCCCCCCCCCACCAATGGGTATGGGTGGACAGTATCGTCT
>Ga0126342_10016030_pt1 | contig 13089 bp, 13 predicted proteins | sample Cyp1metagenome_FD_92528 | JGI IMG/M metagenome (GOLD analysis project Ga0126342, IMG submission 92528) | Coral microbial communities from Lord Howe Island, Old Settlement Bay, Australia - Cyphastrea 1 metagenome | ecosystem: Host-associated > Invertebrates > Cnidaria > Coral ... | reverse complement strand
GTATATTTTGCATGAAATCAAATTGCATCATATTATTTGTTTAATATACCCATTACAGGAGGTTTCCGAAGTCATGGGGGTACCCTCATCCAGGTCATTCGACCATGGAAACTGTCCATGCCTTTGGTAGGGTCATCTGAGCATCGATGGGAACAATTCATGGGTGAACCCCTAACCCAAATGCTCCGTGTATGGTATATATACAGTTACATATATATTTTTTTAAACCAACATTTACTCCAAAAAATACCCAGTCATGTAGGTAAATATATCAGCACCAAAGATCATGATCATACGGGTAATGGATTGAAGTTCATTTCTAAACTTGGAGGGTCACTGGGTCGACGATGCGGTTTTTTCTGCTTCGTGTTGGCTTAGTTCACCCAATTTTACATGGTATACGAGGTATAACCTAGGCGGACTTGTGAAAATTGGGGTTGTCAACTTAAAAACTGGGATCCTCCAGGCAGAGGCAATGACCCATAGCACATGAGTCACAAAATGGGACGCCAATATATTATGGATACTTCCATCCCTCAAAGAATCAGCCGGTTTGATGCTCATGGGCCATTATAGACCCACCCAGTGGCAAAAAGACCCACCCGACCCTAAGAAAGTGATGCGATCATCATCCTATTTTTCAGAAACAACTCATATTTCAGATCAACGACCAAATAAAACATGATCCAGCGCCTGCAGAACTTTAAAGCTTCTGTGAAAACATGAGTAGCTCCATTTTTCACCAAGATTTGTCTGTACCTTCCGGTTTCCCATAGCTATTGAAAACACCATTTCAAATGGACCATTTCAATAGCAAACTGTCAAATTACCAGAGGGCATACAGGCTATGCCCATGAAATCACATTAAAAATCCACCATTCCAATGACTTCCCCCAAATTTCCCATGACTTCCCCTGTATTCACATGATTTCCACATATTTTTGGGCTTTTTTTGGGGGGAGTCTCCGCAACACCAAAAAAAAGCTGCGGCCTCCACAACCACAGCTGCCCATGGGAAGATTCCCGCAGCCACAGGGCTGGCAACCGCTGCAGCCGCAACCTGTAGATGGCGCGCGACGTTGGACGGTTTTGGTGGGATTTTACGGTTGTGGGTTAATCGTTGTTAATAATGGGATGATAATGGCGTTTGAATAAGACCATAAGTTGAATTGCATTTTGAATAAAGGGGAAAAAGTGATAAACTACGGGATTTTCGGATACTAATGGTTTAAGTGGGTTAAGAATGGGATTTAACCTCTGGTACACGTTTACATAACGAACTGGAAAAATCACAATGTTTCATAGCTGAATCAACGAACTAAATGGCCATTTTCAATAGCTATGTAAGTTTATCAGAGGGTAAGTTAAACTCATCAGCCATAAGAATGGCTGTTACCAGCTATTTATGATATTTATGGTGAAAAGAATGTGGGATTCATCAACCATGCCATAAAAAAATATCCCAAATTCATCAGCATTTTTGATGGTAAATATCATCCCCAGTCAGGTTTACTATTGGTTTATGGCGCTTGTCAACGTTACGGATCCAACGGTTTCAGCCTCCTACAAGGGATATGAGGACATAGCTCACCGATAAAAAAAACTGTTGGCTGGTGGTTTCAGCTCTTTTGGGAAACATATCAGTTAGCCATAAAAAGGTCATCCCACATAAATAAATACATAAATAAATACAATAGATAAATGAACTAGATATGTAAATGAAATAGATAAATGAAATAACAATGTTTGAAAAAAACACCGCTTTTTGTTAGGTGGGCAGAACAGTTGTTGACTCCAATGACGGTGGGCTTAGCACCCTGATCAGATCCCCATGGCATCTCCAGATGTGTTCTGTTCTGGGCAAGACAAGTCAAACCCAACATATAGCCTCTGGTCATTGAACATAGCTATTAAAAATGGTCCATTTCTAGTGGATTTACCCATTGATATCATGGTGATTTTCCATACTTATGCTAGTTTACCAGAGGGTAATCCCCAATGGTTTGCATATTTCTCAGATTGCAAAACAACTCTTGATTCACTCCACAATGTTGTTGCGTGAAAGTCCCCATTTTTTCCAAATGTCTCATCATCATCCACCTTTCACCGATCATTTGACCCAGCAACCAGTGACACCCATTTGAGAGGCAACATCACAATTTGTTGGGGCAAACTTCGTCGAAATAAATGGTAAACACACACCAAACTAACATAAACTAACCTTTTTCCCGAGAAAGCAAACAGCATAACTCCATCGAATCCCACACAAACTCCCTGATTTTGCTCGTGAAACCCCAGAAAACACGCCAAAAAAATGTTCACATTTAGATACTCTGCATCTTATAAAACTAGTTATCAACAATGATATTTTCTACTAAACTGTTCTTCACCATTCGGTTTCCTGATGTTTTCTGATGGTAAATTTCCTATATCTTGTTGGTACTTCATTTTCAATATCCCTATAAATCCGTATTGCTGTTGATTCAAACCTCCATTTGGGCTTGATTTAGCCTCTGGTAATTTAATATTGCTATTGAACATGGCCATTGATAGTTGATCTAGCTATCAAAAACGGGGATTTTCCAGTTCGATATGTAATTAAACGTGTATCAGAGGTTAAATCCCAGTATCATCCCATTATTAACCCATTATTAACCCATTACTAACCCATTATTTACCAGAGGGTACCCAGAAAAACTGGGTACATCTCCATCTACCGCCTCCACAGCCACAGAGCCCACAGCCGGTGCATCCGCCGCCCGCCATGCAGCCCACGTCAGGCATGGTGGGTGCACCGTCACCGAAGCCCGGTTTGCCCATCAACACGCCCGCGTTGCCTGGCTGATGCTACAGAAAACCAGGGGAGGGGGCCTGAGGGGTTGTAGTTTTTCAACAAAACTATGCGGTTTTTAGCATGACAAATAGAAATTTAACGATCAAAAACAGAGATTGAACCATGAAACATGCTGATTTTACCCGGATGAGACCCAGCCATCCAACATGGTGATGTTACCATCAACATAGTGACTTTATCATGACAACTTGTGGTTCTACCATCATTTGGACTATAGAAACAAAGATGTTGATTTGACCAAACAACCAATACCCATGGAAAAAAAACCTATTGTGGTCATAAACCAAATAAATATTCACCATTGGTGATCAGTGGTTTGTTGTTGAAGTCCGCATTTGTGGAACTGAACAAGGCATCGGTGGCCACATCTCTCATCCTCAGATCAACGCTTGAAACACGATGATTTTCCTATCTGGCTACTCAACCGACCACCACAAAAGGTGATTCCCCAAAAAACTGATGGTAAATAAACCTTAGCAGTGCTTGGTGGTTCAGAAGACTCAAAACTTCTAGATCCTGATGATCTTCTTGTTCTGCAGTAGCCACACTCTTGGTGCAGTTTTCTTCCTATTCGTCTGCTGGATGTGATGTTCCTCGCCTTAAGATCACGCAGGCCCTTTTTTTTTCCGTGCAAAAAATCTCAGGGGATCCAATAAATCCTATGAAGATCCCATTTACCATAGTATAAACCATGGAATAGAATCCTAGCGGCACTAAACCAGCTAGTATAAACCAGCTACTCTCGCCCCTGGGCCCCAATGATTTATCACAATTTTCAATCTTAACATAACTATTGAATACTATTGAGGGGTTTCCTAAAAACGGGGTACCCCCAAATCATCCCAGTCATTAGACCATTATTTTGCTGGTTGGTGGTTGAGCCAACCCCTCTGAAAAATATGAGTTCGCCAGTTGGGATGATGACATTCCCAATATATGGAAAGTGATAAAAACCATGTTCCAAACCACCAACCAGTTTCTATTGAAACGCATGGTGATGACTGGGGATCCCCAATTTTGAGAAACCACCGGGGGTATACTGTCAGTTTTCAGACACACCCATATGTCAAAAGTCATCGGACAACTGATGGAACCTTTCGCAGATGCACACAGCAAATAGGCCACGCAGTGTTCAACTATGGTCTAGCCACAGCGCGAACTTGCTCAGCCATCATGGCATTCTTTGGGCCCTTCACTGCGAGTTGGATTGTCACAGCATGATCACCAGATGGACATAAAACAGCTGTTCTGCCAGGTGTCGGTGTCTTGCCATAATGAAAGCCCATTCCGCCCTGGGAACCGGTGCGGGGGGTCCCAGAGTTGCCGTCAATTGAAGAGTCGATGGCCTTATGGAGTGCCCATGAACCGTTGGCAGTTCCATCTTTTTTTTTGGGGGGGGGTGCCATATACACATATATCAAAATATGTGTACCCATGAAATATATATCAATATCAATCAATATCCATTTACGTGTTATATACCCATTATATCTATCTATCTATCTATCTATCTATCTATCTCTCTCTATATATATAGAGTACATATAATTATATATAGACATATACATAGATATGTCCCACTCTACATCCATCCCCATCTTCCCCTCCACCATAGGCGCCTGCAGCGCCACAGCCGAACTGCGCCGCCAGGCTGGACATCTTGGCGTTGCCCATGGCGCCCATCGCGCCCGTGTCCAAGGATGGCATGGGGGGCGCCTGGCGTTGCACAGCCAGGGAAGATGGGAAGAGGTTGCCAGATCAACGTATTATTACATATATATATATGGGTTTCCATAAAAGGGGGTACCCCAAAATGGATGGTTTATAGTGCCGCTGTTGACATGTCACACAACCGGTTTTCGACCAAACCTGCAGTGTGCAGGAACCTCTGGCTAATGGATCATCATATCTATGTACATATATATATATATATGAGTGGCTGACAAAATTAATGACTACCCGCAATGGACATGGCCAAAGTGGGTGGTCCCCTATCGGTTGTGAAGGTTTGTACTTCCATGCTATGTACAAAAATAGGGTATCGGTAAGTGGGTGGTCCCCTATCGGTTGTGAATGTTTTCGCACAAATGTAAACATCCCATGTCCACTCCCCACTACTTTAGTCTTCCGCTAATTCTGTCGGTTACTCATATATATATATATATATATGTATATATTGCTTGGGTGGTCGGTTGATCCCCTGGTCGACGCTGAGAACTTTTAGTGCGATATATGGCTGAATATCCAAGTGATTCTAAGGCCCAAATGGCTTGTCTGGTCCAAATTTGCAGGAGTTTGGCCATAGCCGGGAAACAATATGTAAAACTCGCTCAACGCGTGCAGCGTTTCCCCATCTTCAAGGAACAATTCGGAGTTCCGTGGATTTTCTGTACCTTACCAGAAAACATCAGATAACATTGAAGGTCTTCCCCAATTGAGCTGTGTTCAAGCCATCCCTCTATCATTCCATTAAATCCTGGCAGGTTTCTAAGGATTCCCCCGTTCTTGGATTATTCCTCAATATATTGGCGAGTATATTCCCCCAACTAATCTGGTTGGTGATTGAGCCACCCCTCTGAAAAATGATGGTGTTTGAACTTCCATTCCCAACTGTTTCTGGAAAGTCATTCAAAATTCCATGGTTCCAGTCATCACCAACCATAACCCCCCAACTAATCAACCAACAGGGGCGGATCGCAGCCAGATAACCGGCGGTCCCCATTCCAACGGTAGCGCGCCTCGAGTCCCGGCGACTGCGCTTTGCCCTTTCCCTTCTTGCCTTTTCCTGCAATCCAGGTGCCATCCCAAAGCAATTTATGGTTTTTGGATGTTTTTTACATGTAAAAACATGCATCATGTCAGTCACTGAACAGAATCCATGCAGAAAAACCCTCCATACAGAACCCATGTTCGCAGTTACCTCAAACGGGTTCTATATCGAACCCAAAGGGGTAGGCGACAAAGGGGTCAGTCAGATTTTCAAGACCAGCTGGGATCGTCTTAGGGCCATGAGCGACGGCAGCAGCTTCACGGGCGCGACGGCACAGGGCTTGAGCTACGGCTCGCAGCCTTTGGCCCTGAGCGGCGCGCCCCCCACAGGTTGGAAGCCCTCGATGACTCGATCTGCAGGATCTCCCGTGCTTCGCAAACTGCCTCGTGCCACCGCTTAGGCTTTTTGGCAGGGCGTTCTTCTTCGACCTGGCAAGGCAGGTCGGCCAATATTGCCAGTTCCAGCTTCCACTTCAAGTCATGCGTCCAGAAGTTGAAAAGATGCCTGATGGTGGTTCGTGTTACACGTACGTGTCTCATCCGGTGATGACACTTGTTGACGCCGCTGGGGTCGGTCCAGAAGTGATCGAATCGACAATGAGTGAGCCATGTTCAACCGCTGATAAATATCAACGGGAGATTAAGGACGTGCTTGAATTCGTCCCACGACTCATCTCAGATGACGATCTAACCTAACTGGTACCGTGTGGCGTGATCAGGTTCCCACCGATGAGAATGACACTGTTCCGTCATCGGATCAATGTCTGAGCCTCTCCTATCTCAATTTTGAGATGGAGGATATCACCATGCCGGATGCTTATTTCCACCCAATGCAAGACATTAGGAGTTGGTTTGGATGGCTTTCGGTCTTGCTCCAACGTTCTTTCTTCCCGTCCGTGGCTTGATTCGTAGTACACAAAGTGTAGCGAAAGTCGCCTTCAGGAGGTAATTCTGGCCAAATGGCCTCTTGATGGTGTTTGTAGGCATTTGCGATTGATTTCATTGATTTTTGGTGCGCGTATCGCGACCGTGTGTTTCTAACAAATGTCAGAAGCGCTTACAAATATATATATATATATGTGTATATTGTGGGACTAGATATAATGGGCTAATGGAACAATAACGGAATTATATCATGAACATATGATGGGAATGTAAGTGGATAAACTGGGATTTATATAGGCAATGGGCAATGCTGCGGGGAATACAACCAACAATCAATGGATTGGTTGATGGAATCATTTACTGCAATTGTTTACTCCAACCAATTTGGTGAAGATAGAAAAATTGGAAACTTGTAAGATGTCAGGTATAAATGGTATAGATATCATCTACAGCCTCTTCTATTTTTTTGGGAGCCATATATCTAATTTCTCTTATGGTTGGGAAACACAGTTGAAATTTGTTGTGACGCGGCTTACCAACCCACTGTTCGCTCCACAACCTATTTGCCATCTGGAATTGGATTCTTGGGGGTGCAGTTGAGATTATACATAGGTATATAACCCTAGGTACAAGGGCAACAAAAACACCACCTATGGTGGTTATATGTGGTTATTACACGAGTTATATCCATTTGTATAATGGATAGCAAACATATGATAATAACCCAGTTATTGATCGAATATCACCAGTTACCAAAAAAAAAAGGAGGTACCAGTACCCCCAAGTCATCCAATATTCGACCATTTTGGGATTGATACCCATGGTGACTTTGGGATCCCCGATTTTAAGCAACCGCCATCTGGATAGTTTTGAAATCCAACAACTCGACTGGTTGAGCCATCAAATTGATTGCGGCCTCACCATTTTCCCTTCATCGATTCCCCTGTCATGGTGGATTTTGCCCACTGGGAAAATGCAACAAAAATCACCGACGAAACAAACCCAGGTTTTCCCAAATTATGTTCCCGTATGATCCTGCTTGTATCCCATCAATCCATTATCTTCGAATGGAAAGTGCCCTATGAATGAGGGATTGACAGGGAAAATAAACTATAAAAAGTGTCTTTATGTGAAACCTAAGGATTAATCCCCTTATATATCCCATATATCCAACATTAACCAAGATTAAGCCACTATCAATCCAATATTAACCATTCTGAACCCTTTTTTCTCCCACCATTGATACGAGATCTGTTGCCTATTCAAATCTATTCAACCATTATGATTATCATTGTTATAGACCATGATTAACCATTGCCATCAATTATAACATGTTGTAACCATTGTTCTCCTACCATGTGGTATTAATCAATATACCATTAATACTCCACTATATCTCATGATATTCTCCACTTCCTATGATATTTCTGAATATCAACATTAGTCCCATCTTTTTCGATTCATCACCCTATAAAAAAAGAGTATTCTTAACAACTATTAACTATTTAATCATTAACCATTATGAATCACTATAGTTCTCAACCACTATTAACAACTATTAACCACTTTTAACCATTTAGAACCCAGCCATTGAACCCATTAAAACCCGCCCTCCCCAGAAACACCGTGGCGTGAGCCTCGCCTTTGCCCTTCTCGGGCGGCTTGGCACCGCCAGTGCCACCAGAGACCTGATGCGCCTTCATGCGGCCCGTGCGGGAATCCACCGCCTCGCTGTACCTCGGAAAGAAGATGGGGCGAAGAACTCAGTACAGCCAGGTATATATGGTGAATGGGAACATATGGTTTAATGGTAATTTAATGGCTTAACAATGGTGAATAATGGGATGATATGGTAAACCCTGTGGTAATTTAACATAGCTATTGAAAATGGCCATTGAAATAGTTCACTTACCCATTACTAGCATGGTGATTTTCCATAGTCATGTTAGCTTACCAGAGGGGAAATGTTGGTAAATAATGGCATGATAGATGATAATCTGGTTGGTGGTGCAAAACCCATCTTGAAAATATGAGTGTGTCAATGGGAAGGATGACATCCCATATAAGAAATAGAACATCAAAAATGATTGAAACCACCAACCAGACAATCATAACTAGCCACGGTTGATAACTAGTACAACTATTATCAACAATTATAGATTATAGTTCATGGTTAGTTGATAATAATTGTCAATCATGATCTATAACGTTGGATTAATATATGATAATGGTTAAGATATGGAGCTATTTCTTGGCATGACTGCCCTCAGTGTCCCTGCGACAAAGTTCCATGACCTCACCGTGATCATTGGAGGAAAATATAGATCTATGATGATCAAAGTCAAATTGACACAGAAAAAACATGCTAAGATGATCCAACATTATCGAAAAGTGCTAATGCTACGTCTAGTAATTCGTAGTTTTGGCCAGTTTTAGTTGTATATGGGTACTTTCAGCGTGGAAGATGTGATGACCAGGTCACTTCTGAAATGGAGGGGTCCAAACACTTTGGCCATGCCCTGATGGGTTCCGAGATGTCTTGAACCAGCATGTTCTTTGGAAAACATCAAATGTCACATGCAAAACCACAAACCTCTCTTTGCTGGGCCAAACTCAATGGGAATTGTTCCTGCCATCCTTCAATCATCCCAAGTAAGTATCTCAAACTGGAAACACATCATTCGTAACTCGCAAGACAAACTGGCCATGTTGAACAAAAGAAGTCAGTACCTCGCGACTGGCACCGCTGCTACATGTGATGTCATGCGTTGTTGCCTGACAGTATCTAGCCACCAGCGCTCAGTGGGCAGGGCCTGCATCCGCCCGCGGTGCCTGATTGCTTTGTCAAAGTTGTTCCTTGTGAGGACGTTGCTGAGGCTTGGCAAGCCCGCATTTTTCATGAGCACCCCTCTATCCTGGAGAGCCTCACTGATGGCGGTTGTGACCGATGTCTGGCTCCTTGCATTCCTGCATGCTTCGATCTCCTCTGCAGTGAGGTCGGAGTCTTTGACATCAGCCCACGGTGTCTCGTAGCCAGACATTCGAACGACGTGGCACATGGAGTACATCTCCTTGTCTACGAGGCCGACACCGGCGACGCGCTTTAGCTCAACCTCGGAGCCCACCATGAGCGCAAGCTAGAAGTCACGATGCTACTTGTTCATCAATCACCATCATGTTCCCAGCCTCTAACTCTTTAGCCTTCTAGGAAATCAAGTATATACATCATCTGGGTATATAAAAGTAGACATCATCCCATTCTTCACCATTGTTAACCCATTGTAAGACCATAAAAAATCATCGTTAAATCACCATTTCATGGCCAATCAGCCAGATGCCCTGCAAACAAAGAACAATTCTTAGCTGGTGAACGTAGATGGTGCCATTGATACCTAGCAAGGCTAGTTAGGACTAGTTTCTACCCATCCAGTCGATTGACCTACATATTATTGAACCATAGAAAGAAATGGGATAATAGTAGTTATATATTTATTTATTTATTTATTTATTTCCCACGATTCACTGTTATATTCTGAGTAAATATATATATATATATAATGAAATATATATATATGTGGTTGGCGGTTTTAACCATCTTGAAAAATATGACTTCGTCAATGGGAAGGATTATCTCATATATTATGGAAAATAAAAGCCATGTTTGAAACCACCAATCAGATATATAAATGGGTATATCTGGGTGATTCACCCATATTTTCCTATGGTTTTCCTGTAGTTTTCACCCGATGTTTTTTGGCCAAAAAAAATGCGAAAGCGCCCGGTGTTCGATCACTGGAACATCTCCCGGAAGAAACCTCCATGGCTTCCCGGATTTCCCATGTTTGATTACTGGAAGGCAAATCTCATTGAAGAATATTAACATTAACCCAATGGGAAAGGTAATCTAACCATTTTAGGATCTTTTATTGCCAAGTTCAGTGGTGATTTCAGGATCCTAAAATGGAGGTACGTTAGTACCATATTTCAGGCTATATTTTGTGGGGATATTCCCTTACATGTCTCATACAGGCCTTATATATATGGTAGGTACCTTCAATTTATGTTCCTGAAATGGCCATTGATTGAAGAATATTAACCTATAATTTGGGAGATTTATATATTGGGATTAATGGTGATAAGTGATAATGGTTAATCATGGTGAATAAAACATATCCAATATTCACCCAATATTAACATTAACCCAATGGGATTTACCTTCCAGTAATATCCGCCAGTATTAACCATGGATAATATAACCTATATTGGATATTACCGGTGATATAAAATATTAACATATACCCGGGTATGTTATAATATTTCACTAACCTGAATTATGGCCATTTGGAGAAATTTCCTCTTACTAACTACGGCTGAGGTCGCAGTGAGGTCGCGACTAAATTTACCCAGATATATTACATATCCAATTTTCACCCACTATTCACCATTATTAACCATTCTCATCATAGTTCCATATAATAGGTACAATAGGTATATAAACATCTATTGATGATAACGGTAAATAATGACCATTATTGATCCAATTATTGACCCATTGTTTACCCATTGCCAACTGGAATATCTATATTTTTCAGATCACCTTGACTACTTGGTGCTTCATCCCACTTACTAAGTTATAACCCTGTTTTTTTCAGTGGGATAAGTGGGGTGAATCCACTGAAATAACGAGCGGGCAGCGAGCGGGTGAACTAACCTACGAATCGGATTCGTGGGATGAGCCACCATAAGTAGGGTTATTAACCATTATTCTCATCATCAGTCCCAGTAAATACCCATTATTGACCATTGTTGATCCATTGCCAAATTTTTCAGATTTTCACCTTCACTATCTGGTTGGTGGTTTCAACCCGTCAATTGGAAGGATTATCCATATTATCTCATATATCATGGAAAATAAAAGCCATGTTCATGTTCCAAACCACCAACCAGCTATAGGGTTTAACCACCAGCATCGGATGTTCCCTTTCGACATCTCTGGACGTTTAACGAGCGAGGCGCGAGACACGATCGCCTTCCTTCAACAATTGGTCGATCACGTCATTTCCTCGGCGCGCTGGAAGGTTGTTTCAGGGGGAGCCCCGAAGCACCTATATTTGGTCAATGGGAACATATGGTGAACATGGTGATAACCATAGGAAAATGGTGGTAAAGCACAGGAAAACCATAGGAAAATGGTGATTTAACCACTATAAATGTGATTTAATGGCTTAACAATGGTGAATCATGGGAAGATATGGTAAACTACCCTCTGGTAATTAACATAGCTATTCAAAATTGCCATTTATAATTGATTTTCCCACTACAAATGGTGATTTTCCACAGCAGCTATGTTCGTTTACCAGAGGGTAATGTCAACCCTGGATGAATAAACCCTGGTTTATTAGAGGGGTATTCCCCCAGTGATAATCTCATACTTAGATGGTACCCCCTTTTTTTGTAAGCAGCGGACTTCATGAAATCCGGGGTTGACTTTTTTCGAATGATTTGGATAAAAAACACACGGCTGGGGAAACAACACCGAAAAGGCTGGGGGGAAAAACACCTTCTGCTGCTCTCTTGGAATGATGGTAAATCTATGTAAATCTTGCGAATCCGCTGAAACATGTTGTTTTTGCCAGATGGTAATTGTCCACTTATACGACGACAGATTCAAGTACTAAACGACCCAAGGTCGACCAAGGAATGATGTAGATGTGAAAAGAATGGATCCAAGCTCACCTGTTAGTCGTATCCTAATCACCATTCATTAATCACCATGATCAAGAGTCATTAATATCATTTAATATCACTAATCACCATTAATCCACGGTTCTAACTCTGAAGCCGACAATCATCCTTTGCCGTGTCTGAATGGAAATCTCTGTTACCGTCATTTGCCTAATGTCTCATGTTTCACTGTTATCACCATGATTAAATCACCATTAATCATGCCATCATCCTTTGCCTGATGTCTCTGTTACCGTCCCAGTGTCTGAATGGAAATCTCGGTGACCGTGAGTTTCCACCAACCAGAAATCCATGGTTTTTACCATTTGGTTATTTAACATAGCCATGGAAAATGGACCATTTATAGATGATTTTCCCCAAAAAAACTCCATTTATAAGGGATTTTCCATGGCTATGTTAAATAACCAGATGGTACTGGGATCTTCCAACTAGGGAGGTGAATACATGTGAATACTTACCATAGGAACAAAGCCATCTCTAACAATAAAACTGCAGCCCCAAGTAACACATATCCCATCAGACATCTCCAGTATATCTTATGAAATTCCAGTAACAAAACACCACCAAATTGCTGGAACTCCCCCAGTTTAACCTCGTTTCTCCCAAGTAGGTTATATCCCATTACATCCCTATATCCTATGAAATCCCACGTTATCACCATTATCCGCCGACCCCAGCCTTGGCCAAGGCAGGGGCGGCGCCTGGGACCACCGCAGGTGTGGAACTTCTCCTTCTTAGCTTCCCCAAGGTCAAACCCATCTCGCAGCCACCAGCGCTGCCCCAAGGCCACATCGCGTAAACATTCTCCTGGCATGCTTCATCCTTCAGTTAAGACT
>Ga0126342_10016029_pt1 | contig 13089 bp, 12 predicted proteins | sample Cyp1metagenome_FD_92528 | JGI IMG/M metagenome (GOLD analysis project Ga0126342, IMG submission 92528) | Coral microbial communities from Lord Howe Island, Old Settlement Bay, Australia - Cyphastrea 1 metagenome | ecosystem: Host-associated > Invertebrates > Cnidaria > Coral ... | reverse complement strand
CTTCGAACTGCCATTTTTGGCAATATTTTAATTGCATGAATAACTAATTAACATGACTTCGATTTGGTTCCCTAATAATAAATACCCCCCTAATACTAAAAACTACCTGCCGTGTTTTGTATTGGGGGGGGGGTTTAGTATTAGGAGGAAGGGATTAGTCATAAGACGGTTGCCACAAGCGATAAGCCAGCATAAATATCTGAGTAGGCCAGGATTTCCAGTGGTGATGGATTGAAGAGATATCCATGACTGATTCCCAAACCAGAGGAAACCACACATGTTGGTTTTTAGGTGAGTGCACTTCGCACTGAACGTTTGGGTGGTTCCAGATATTTATCCTTTTTCTCCTACATTTACACAGGCCTGCGCACACACCCAGCCTATATATACATACCTGGACAGAACATATTTGTACGTACATATTATTGGGAATTGACAGAGGTGCTGCACAAATACCAGATCAACCGACCCAGGCTGACAACCCTGCAGATCGGTCTGGCCAAGCAGCCGCTCGTTGCATGAAGGGCTGAACACCACTAGCTAATGGGAAGAGTAGCATTTTAATAGCCATTGATCACTTTTTAGGGACGAGTTCCTGGATAAGCCCCAATTATTCAACCGGTTCAAGTATTCATCTAAGGGTAACATTGCAGATGAAAATAGGACCTATTTATATCGAGAGTGTGTGTGTGTGTGCCCGTGCTTGGTCATGCCTATTTACAGCGTTCTGATGCATTCAGAGAGAGTTGCAGACAGACAATGGTTGTATATTTTTGTAGCTTGTGTTGTAATGTGAAGCGCTTGTTTTTCGTAAAGTAGTTTGGCCTCTCTGTAATTGTCGCAATGTTTCTTGCTGCTGTGATCCTTTCTTTCATCCCGCATTTTCCCACGAAAAATGATATGGTAGTCAGATATCCAGCCATCCATGTGGACAGGCAATGCATACAGGTATTGTAAAGCCTGCAAGCCTATATAGCCCGAAAGTTTTCATGCGCTTTTGAAATGCACGTCACCTGAGAACTGAGCACACATTTAATTACTCCAGATGGATCCGGCAGCTTCCCAGCTCCAGGTCAGGCTGCCTGTCGCAGTGGTGGCAGTGCAGCCGTTGGAAGACGGGGCAACGCTTGGTGACTTGCTGAGGGTGAACACCGGTCGGGTGGGCGGCTGAACACAGGTCTTCAAGACTTGGCAATGGAAAACTTCAAGCTTGGACCTAAAACCAAGATATAGCTAACAATAATTATAATAAAACAACAACAATAGTAATAATAATGATAAAAGTAAAAGACAACAACAAAGTAGTAAATATGTATGTTATGTTATGTTATGTTATGTTATGTTATGTTACGTACGTACGTAGGTATGTTTGTATGTATGCATGCATGCATGCATGTATGCGTGCATGCATGTATTTATGTATGTATGTATGTATGTATGTATGTATATCTATATATATATCTATCTATCTATCTACCCGTCTATCTATCTATCTGTCTATCTAATATTCTTTGTAATGATATCATCTATGGTATTATGTAGTAATAATATTAGCACCAGAATGATAATAACATATGATAATAACATACCCCAAAAGACATGTAAACAGCGATGTAACTACCTACTTGTTGGCTCCCCTAAGTCTATTTTACTACTGGTGAGCCTTCAAATGTCTGTATTGAATTGGCGAATCCGGGCAGATTTCTCCAGGCCAGGTGCCGTGGGTGTTGAAGGTGTGGTCCTAGCACTGTACCCTCAGATAATCACTGATGGCTGGCTACATCATTTTTCATACAGGTTTTATTGAAAAATCATCCAAAATGGTGGCTTTAGTGTGAACATCTTCCAAAAACGGTGGGGTTTATTGAGAAAATCATCCAAACAATGTGTTTGTTTTTCCAGCATGATGCGGGAGCCTTTCAGGTGAACTTGCTCAGCGCTGGCCCCTCAGAAAACTGCCATTGTTATGCCACGGTTGTTGTATATGGCATATATATATATATATATGTACACATATTTATATATATATGCACATATCTATATACATATTTTAACTATATTGTACAATTTGTATATGGACATAGATTCAGCACTGAATGGCTGTACGACACGATATGATTTTAAGAATGGATAGGAAGAGAGAGGGACGGAGAGATATGTACAACATCTAATAGTCTATAGCATACCAAATGTGTGGGTGTATGTGTGGGCATGGATTTCGACGTACCATTACCATCTTTTGCATTCCGCAGGAGTGCAGAAGTCGCCAAGGTAGGTATGCCCACCATCGTGTGGGGTGATGCGCAGGGACATCTCGATGTGGTGGAGGTGAGGGATGGCAGATGGTGAACCAGCACGGGGACTTACAGTAAGGTTTTGGAATATAAAGAAAAGCGGATGAACCAACGAAAAGCAGAATTTGACCAATGGGGATCTAATCCTCATCTAATCAAAACCAAAGATTGCGCACAGAATAGTCAAAATGGGCATGAGCCACAATTCCAGACCAGGAGGAATCACAAATGTTCTTATGCCAATACGCCTCAATTTTTGGGGTGGTACCAACATGCAACCTCTCGAAGAAAAGCAATGCCGTGGATAGACTGCGGCAAAATGAATGGTAGGGACCTCATAGCGACCTCACTGAGAATGATAGTCTGATAGTCATTGAGGGAATGGGGAGTTACACCCAAAAGTTTTTCTGTCCAGAAATGCAATTTGCCCAGAACAGTCTAGATACAAACCAAGATGTGGATATAATCAGCGAGGAGAAGCGAAAGTACATACTTGAGACCCGGACCCGCTGAGTGCCCAAGTAACTTGAGTACAGAAAAAGTGACACGGCCAGGCATTTAAATCCATAATCATAGCCATTCATTATCATTCATCATGTATCTGTATTACATTTTTTAAAACATAGGAATGATGAAAGGAATGCCTAGCTGATATTACACATCTCTGATAGATCGATTTGGGCCCTATGTACTGTTGACGGAAGGCTCCACCTGTTTGCTTGTTAACATTCATCTAAGCAAAGTTTGATAGGCGTGATTTGTAGCCCAGTTTATTTTGATTTAGGGTGGTTGTTGCGTTGGTAGTTGGATTGATGGTAAACCCAAGAGGTTTGACCTGGTGAGCTTCGGCTGAGATCTTATGCAAGTCGTCATGAGGTGGCTTGTGGTCCATCTTCTGCCCATGTTTTGACCACTGCGCCGCAGGGACTCTGGCCTGAAGATGCTGAGGCCCCGCTGTACGTTTGGTGGGTCAACACTGGGTATGGGCTTTAAAATCGGCGGGAAATGGTAACCGTAATTTCAATGGGTTTTCATCAATGTCAATGGTTCCCATCAAGAATTTACTTTTTGGGTAAATCTACTGGTTCATCCTCATTATCCTATTAGAATAGCAATTTTGGGGGGCTTATTTCCAGCGGATCATCATCATCATCATCCTCCTCCTCCTCATCATCATCATCGTCATCATCGTCATCATCATCACCATCATCAGAATCACCATCATCCTCGTCATCATCATCATCATCATCATCATCGTCATCATCGTCATCATCATCATCACCATCATCAGAATCACCATCATCCTCGTCAGCATCAGCATCAGCATCAGCATCATCAGCATCACCATCATCATCATCATCATCATCATCATGATCATCATCATCATCATCATCGTCGTCATCCTCGTCGTCATCCTCGTCATCATTGTTCCAAACTTGGTAGGTCAAGACACCATTTTCCAACACGCCCAAATCATGCCATTCTAGGCAGGCTGTCGCAGCAGCACTGGCGCGCCGGAGCCGTGCTACCCGGAGGATGGGGGGGAAGGGCGGCTTCTCAGATGGCTGACCTGTTGAAGGTGGCAAAATCCAGTGGTGCGGATGATTCACTTTGATTGAGCTGTTTGACCTAAGGATTCCCATGGATTTTCCAAGTTCTTGAGCTGCCATGTTGAATTTTATTGAGGGATGGGCGATATGTAACATATTGCAGCATGTAACATAGCTGGAACGCGTGCACTTATATAAGATATTGATATTGATGGAATGATCAAAATGATCTGTGCCATCTTGTTCGCAGGGCTAGTGGATTGGAATCCAAAACTCTGCTTTGTGCAATCAGCTGTCTTAGATCGAAGATAGGCCCGGCCATCTGATTGTTCATCTTGACGATCCTCGCGATCAAACAAAATCAACCTTCATGATTTGTCAAAATGAACAAGGAGACTTTCAATAGAGATCACGGTTGCGTCAAAAGACCGGAAGCTTGGAGATTGGAGAAGTGGTTTTGGCTTTCAACTTTCAACTTCTGAATGCTGTCCACTGCGTGAGGTTCAAGCTGTGAGCCGCCTTGTCAACGGGTTGATATATTATATGTAATTTCTTAAATAAAAACAACTAAATATAAATAAATCAACAAATAAAAAATAAATAGATAAAACATATCATATATATAATATGTATCTGTGTATGTGTGTGCGCGCATTTGGAGCCAGACATCAAGATCTTCGTGTACGCAAGTGTGTACGCTAAATACACACCCACAGTCAATATATAATTTGTATATGTGTATATATATATATATAACAGTAGTATCCGGGCAAGCCGGGGGGCGGACGTTTCAAAATTGAACCGCCTATAGCCCATACAGTGGAACAAAGAATGTGCTAATAGGATGTGGCCAAGCCTTCTGTGCTTGGCAGCAACAATCTCTCGACTTGTCATTCCTGTGCCATCGCTTTTCAAGGCTGGATCTCTTTTCATTTCATGTGATCTCATCGCATCAGCTTTTCTTGGAAATTGCTTATTGCATCCCATTTTCACCGCAGTCCGTGTTATCCCATTGCATCTCAGCTCCTTTCATCCCATCTTGTCTCAAGTCTTCTCTCTTCTTCTGAATCGGGTCAGGTCTTCGCAGCTCTTCGCAACTGCTTTCAATTGATTCATCTCATCGAACTGCCTGCAACTGACTTATCTGATTTGACATGTTCTGATCGGAGCTGGTCCACTCTTTGCTAATTTCTTCTTGAGCATTTTTTGATTCTGATATCCTTCTAAACTAGCCCCAGTATCTGTTCGCAAGTCATTTCTTGTTGTCCCTCATCTCTGTCCCTCTCCCACAGACCCGCAGCTGCAACATTTTTTCTGCAGAAGACAACGTGTGCACACATTGGCAGGCTGGTGCTGTGCACGGTCCGCAACGAAACACGCAGTCAGTCTTTGGCAGCCACGACGGCATCATCCAAGCAATTCAGGATCGCATGCAGTTCGTCGATGGTGCGATTGATGACGAGGCGAGCATATCCGTGCGTCAACGGCACATCGGTCTCTTTAAGGTGTTTTGCGGCCTCTGCCACATGGCTTTGTGCCTCTTGAATGCCAGGTCTTTGATCCGCGGATGCGTTGGCATCAATGAGAAAGAATTGATGATCACCCTCAAAAACTGAAAGTTGAAGATGTGAAAACGAAGCCTTCGTGCGAGACTTCACCCAAAAAAATGAAAGTTGAAGATGTGAAAATGAAGCCCGAACTGTCAGTGCCTATGCGGGGCCGGTCCGACCATGATCTGCCCCTAGCCGGGCCCGTCAGGGACCCATGGCACGGCAGACCTTGTCAGTCCATCTTCCGAGGCACGTTTTTTGCTGCAAAACGCAATTTCGCACGTCCACTATCTCTTGCGTAAACAACTAAGAGTTGAAGTTGAAGGTGTGAGACATGTGAAAACGAAGGGATGATTCTAGACTTCCCTCAAAAACGGGAAGTTGAAGATGTGAAAACGAAGCTTTCGTGCAAGACTTTCCTCAAAAAATGAAAGTTGAAGTTGTGAAAATGAAGCCCGAACTGTCAGTGCCAATGCGGGGCTGGTCCAACCATGATCTGCCACTATAGCCAGGACCGTTTGGGACCCGTCGCGCGGCAGACCTTCTCCGTCCATCTTCCGAGGCGCGTTTTTTTCTGGAAAACACAGCTTCGCCATCTCTTTCCTAAAGAACTAAAAGTTGAAGGTGAAAACGAGGTGTTGATGCGAGACTTCCCTCAAAACGGGAAGTGCAAGATGTGAAAACGAAGCCTTCGTGCGAGACTTCCCCCTAAAAATTAAAAGTTGAAGATGTGAAAATGAAGCTCGAACTGTCAGTGCCTATGCGGGGCCGGTCCGACCATGATCTGCCCCTAGCCGGGCCCGTCCGGGACCCATGCGCGGCAGACCTTCTATCCATCTTCCGAGGCACGTTTTTTGATGCAAAACGAAGCATTTCGCGAACCCACTAACTTTTCAAAACGCATTTCGTGCGAGACCTTCCTCAAAAACTGAAAGTTGAAGATGTGGAAACGAAGCTTTCCTGCGAGACTTCCTTCGAAAACTGAACGTTGAAGATGTGAAAACGAAGCTTTCATGTAAGGCTTCCCTCAAAAACTGAAAGTTGAAGATATGGAAACGAAGCTTTCACGCAGCTTTCCTGCGAGACTTCCCTCAAAAACTGAGAATCGAAGGTGTGAACACGATGCTGTCGTGCTAGATCACCATTGCTGTGACCATCTGTGCTGTTTACTTTGACTTTCACGGCTGTGAACATCATTGCTGTTGATCATCATTGCTGTGACATCTGTGACCGTAGCCAGTGCTCATTGCTGTGACCATCAGAGCTGTTGGCCGTCTCTTTCAAAGCTGTGACAATCATTGCTGTGACAATCGTGGCTGCGACACACATTGCTGTGAGAAGCATTGCTGTGACTGTCATTGCTATGACAGTCATGGCTGCGACAATCCTTGCCCGGAGAATCATGGCTGTGACAGTGATTGCTGTGACTTTCAAAGCTGTGACAACCATTGCTGTGAGAATCATTGCTGTGACAGTCATGGCTGCGACAGTCATTGCCGTGAGAATCATTGCCCTGACCATCAGAGCTGTTGACCATAAATGACAATCATTGCTGTGACAGTCATTGCTGTGACAATCTTTGCTGTGACTTGCAAAGCTGTGACGACCATTGCTGTGAGAATCATTGCTGTGACAGACATTGCTGTGACTTTCAACGCTGTGAGAATCATTGCTATGAGAATGATTGATGTGACAGTCACTGCTGTGACAATCATTGCTGTGGCAATCATTGCTGTGACTTTAAAAGCTCCTTAAAACGGAAGTATAGGCTTCTAAACTTCCCTTCAAAAATTGTTTTATATAAAATATGAAAAGGCATAGTTACATCTATTTGTGCGTATGATATGTTGGCGGCAGGAGCTGGTGATCTACTCAGATTCTGAGCTGCCAAAGGCCCTGAAGGTGAGGCTAAGGGACCAGCTACGGCAGCGGATAGCCACAACTCCTGGGTTTCAGTTGATCTAAGATGGTGAAAATGAAAACCACTGGCGAATTGTCAAATTATCATCATTTTCCATGCTTATCAATTTTTACCCGTTTTTCCCAAAATCTTTTCCCTAGTCGTGTTGCTACTTACTAGGCCCAAATTTTGAGGGTTTTGATTACTCTGCCGCTTTGATTTTAATGTTGGCCAAATTGAATTGGATCATTCGCGCTGGTTCAAACGTGGCAGCGGCTCACAAGTAGCCCGAGCCGCGTCGCAAGGGCACAGATGTTTCTGGGTCACACTTGGTGAATGGTTGGTGAATGATTAATGTCAGCTGCAGCCATGAATGGAGGAAGTCAATGTTCCAACTGACATATTTGACAAAGCCGAACTGAGCCTTGCAATGAATCAAATCCACTGAAAGCCGGTTTGTTTGCTAGGGAAACTAATCCCAGATGGCCTCAGCAGTGGGAAAGGATCTTTTCAGCAACCGCAAACTCGCCAAACTTCATTAAACAAAAACTTACAGAGAGCACATTGGAAACCCAAAATTTTCGACGTGCCATATTTTCTCCATACTTCTCCAACACAACCCACCAGCAACCCCTAAATTTCCTCCCCTTTATGGCCAGCATGGCCACTTTTAGTCACTTTAGTCGTGCCATGGAGTCCTCCCCCATCCCGGGCATCGCGCCGCGCGACATGAAGCTGTTGACGCGGGTGAAACCGCCCAACGGCGGCCCGGTGATGTGGGTCTTCGACCTTCCAGAAGCGGAGATTGCACCGTACCCTGAGGATGGGATTGGGGGATGAGGCCATTGGGGGATGTTGGGAGGGTCGGACAAAATCATCTGAAGGCAGAGGGGCCCACCTCAAAGATATGCCAAAGTTGGTCTTGCCTTTTCTATCCCTCACATTCTTGAGCCACAACTAGACACACGCAGCCAGACAGCCCAATGGTGTCGTTCTCTGGAAAGCAGGGGCCCCACCACACACTACTAAACATGCTAAAAACCCAATGAACTTACCCTAAGACAGTCCAAAATGGTCCCTTGGAATTCGACCTGCAGGATGACGACGAAGTCCGCTGGAAAGTGCTGCAGAGCTTGATGAAGTACGGGCCCTGGCGGTGAATCTTCATCAACAATGGACAATGGGTGGAAAGTGGTTGGTTCCTGCCAATGGGGTTAGATGGGGTTAGCCTAAAACCATAAACCATCCCCAACTTGGTCAGAAATTGGTGGGAATTGTAAATGGTGAGCCCTCCGAAGTTGAAGGCTTGTGGCATCGATTATGTGTCCCATGCTAAGAGTGGCCGGCCCGTCAGGACTTAGATTTCGACCGATCCCCATTCATATGGAGACAATGCCACCCCTCATTAGAATCATTGACTTGCAGACACCTGATGCAACTTGAAAGAACAATGATGAATTCTGGGAAGTTGGGGCACTAACCCTTGATCCTTGCAACAAAGTGGTGAATCTTTTCACCCGCGGGATCCAAAATTGTGGCCCATTGACCCTGCAGGCGGGGGCGGCCTGAAAAGGTGGAGGAACTGGCTGGGCGCCTCCCATGTCTCATGAAGACGCGTTGCCTCTCTAGTGGCAGGTGGGCCATCATGGGCCATGGCGGGCCATGGTGGGCCCTGCGGGGCCATGAGACCAGTGAAAAACTTCTTTGATCTTGAAGGTGGGCTGATAACCTCCCCTGATTTTGACGGTTTTGGTAGGTTTTGGCTTTGGCCGTACCTGGCGCGCTGGCGTTGGATGAAAACCTGTGGTGGGATCCAAACAGAGTGAAGGTGTTGCCACACTCACATGCATGGACCGTTCTTTGTGGTCCAGCCTGCAGCGTCCCGCAGGAATCCAATGCACGTGGCGGCCAAATCGGGCAATTTGCCCATGGTCAAATTTTTATTGGAAGGATGGTCATCTTTGGCCACCACGGAGGCACATCAAGAGGGTTCCCTGCTGGCGTGTAGCAGTGGGTTCTTCACACTAAAGATCCGAGTGCTCACAATCTGTGATGAAACGATCCATCCAGATCCATCCAGTTTTTTCAGTTGGGCCAATGTTTGCACAGCGACCTGCTTCAGGATGACTTGGGTTTACTTCCGCTTCACCTCGCTGTCCTTCGGACTCAAATTGCAGGGAAAGAAGGGTGCTGGGGTCCCTAAAGGGGCAAGTCTTATGGATTGCCATGAACATTGCTTCATACTGCTTCTACCAAACAATGCGCGCGGCCTTTATATCGGAGATGAAAGACATACCTTTTGACCAATGATTTGAACTATTTTGATATTCCACTTCAGCATGAGATAGGGTGTTGGCCACCCCGAAGTGTGCGTCAACTAGTGTATGGATTTTATTCTGCTGGCGGTTGTGACACAATTTCCATCATTTCCAACATACAATATGAGTTGACATACTGCACTGCACATATTTCAGTGAATATGTTTAATATTGCTCATTCAGTCTTGTTTATTATTGCTTATTTGTTTTGTCTTGTTTATCATTTATTTCCATATGTGTGCACATGATTGCACATGCGTATAATATAAATACAAATATAAATATACATGTCAATATAAATATTATAAATATAAATATAAATATAAATAAATATATGTATATATATATGCCCACCTTAGCTGAACCTTCGGGATGGCGATGGAGAGAGAGAGAGAGAGAGAGAGAAACATATATACGCATATATTATATTCTATATATATATATGTCCATATTTGTCCCTATCTTTCTTTTGTTGCGCATGATCACGCCTGAGTGTATTTGTTCAATAAATTATATCTTCATAGTATGCACATCTAATTCGACATAAAGACTATGCAGCCGACCAGCTGAGGCTGCTTCCGGGCACCTGGAAGTTGCCGAGTTCCTTTCAGGAGAGTTGCCGAACACTGTGCTGTGGCAGCACTGGCGCTGTGCATTTGACGTCCCCTTTGTTGAGCCTTAAAAATGTGAACTTGTGGCAACAAAACTTGTGGAATTCCATGTCCATGTTCGATGATAGGAGGGTCCATTCCCAAGCTAGATAGCTAAACACCTGGACATGTACAAACACAGGGGGGCAAGGGACCCCTGGCGAGGTCTACGCGAAAAGCCGGACAGAGGTCACCCCACTGCATGTAGCAGGCGCACTGTGGGATGTTCAGGACCCATGGCCAAAAACATTTTTGTTGAAACTTGGGGTTTGCCATGTCCCTTGCTTCGAAGCTGCTATTTATTTTTTTGGGCGCCTTACTTTCAATCTGTTCAGCTGTCAACACAGGGAACGTTTTTGTGGTTGCCCCGGTTTCCAGCGGGAAACGACGAGCCCCTGCAGTTCCAACGCGGCTTTTAAGAAAAACAATAAACATCACCTCCTAGCTAACCTTACGGCAAGACCCTATGGTTTGCCCGCAAGGTTAGAATGGAGATCAAATATTATGTTTTGACATGCTCAAAAACCTGCGCGGGGCCAGTGTTTTGGTATTTGCCAGACAACGAACCCTAAACCCTAAACCCTAAAACCCTAAACCCTAAAACCCTAAAACCCTAAACCCTAAAGCCTAAAGCCCTGAAAACTCTGAATCCGAAAGCAGAAAACACTGGGCATCCGCGGTATTTTCTGCAATTTCTCTTCTCATGTTCGACGACAGGGAATCCTCAATGTTGCAGTCCGGGCAAACCACGGGGTCTGTGCGTAACCTTAGTTAAAGGCATTTGGGTCCCGAATTGTAACTTGTCAGAGCATCACTGTAAGTGAAACTACTCGGGTGTCGCCCTGCGGGCGATAGGTCCGTCGGTTCGTTGATTTGCAATCCAACCTGCATCAGGCACTAGTCACGAGACCTTTCCCGATGGTTGCTCATCATATTCGCGTTTGTTGGTGCAAGATGACTAGATTTGTCAGTCCGTTTGGTGATGTTCGGTGCATACACATATAGAATACCGGTTGCATATAACTGCATGTATGCAAGTGCTATGCCTTAACGTACTTCAAGAGGCATAGTACCTACATGCATTCAATTAATTATTCATTTTTTGATTTGAAGAAATAGATGTAAATATCATTAAATGTCCATATGTCCAACCCAATAAGGGTTGATTCAAATGGCAGGCGCCCGGGGCAGCTTGGCTGTGTTGAAGTTTTTTTGCCGCCTTTGTCCCGAGCTGCTGAAGGAAAAGACACAGGCGCCATGTGGGGGAATTGTGGTGGTGACATGTGGCAACTAGGATTTTTAGGTATGCGTTTTTTTTCTTTGTGTGTGTGTGCTTCCTTTGAACATCTTTGAACATTTAAACATGGAACGTCCAAAAAGTCGCCAGTTCAGATTATGTAATTTCGAGATTCATTTGTTGCAGGCTCGTAGTTGAATGCAACAGGAAATTCAACTGAAACACTCTTCATCCCGCTCAAGAGTCAATTTCAGTGCATATCAGGATTTTTATCGTCAGCCGTCGGACATCCATTCCCCAACTGTCAGCTTGCACCGCATCGGCACAGACTGGGCTCACGGTGCTGCATCTTGCAGCCGTGCAGGGAAATCTGCAGACGGTGCAGCAACCCGGCAGAAGGGCAGCGCGCTGGCAGTGCGATTGCCCTCCGGGGCATGGAGCGGCCAATGATTTGGAACCTACGTCCCATCAGATGCTCAATATGCTCACATATAGCTGAGGATGACTTAAATCTCTCGCCAAGCTAAGGGGGTGGATAAATGCCTGTTGAGGGATTTGATTATATACCATCACCTGATCCCCCACGGGTTGGGGCCCATCCTCTTGGACACTGTGGATCCTGGTTCCATGGTGGTGGCTCAGTGTCCATTTGTAGTCACAATGTGCTTCTGTTGTGAGTTTGATACCTGCATTTGGTTGTGCCAATCACCCATGGTCATTGATGATCATGCACACAAATAAATTTATAACATCGCAACCCTTTTCGTGGGGTGTAAGCATGGGGGACGTTTAAACATGTAAGCAACAATTTTGTCCCCTTCGTATTTTTTCCCGATGGGGAAGGCTATATGTATGTTAGACCCCTCCTACGTCAAAAACCGTGCCCCGGAAGATTTACATTTAGGGGGGGTTGAAAGTCCGTAAGAGATACGCCACCCCGTACCCCCCCCTCCGAACCCCCCCCGTACTCTACGGATAGGGGGGGGAAGGTGAACATTATTTTAAATGTCCGCAAGCAGTTTGTAAACTGTTTGTGAGGTGTCTTTGTGGGGATGCAATCAACCTATGTCTGAGGTCCATAGTTCATTGCAGAAAGTGTTCGAAAAAGAGGGTAAAACTCAGATAGATAGAAAAATGTAACCATCCTACACCTGAGGCCTATAATTCCTGGCAGAAAGTGCTTAAAAAAGAAGGTGGAGATGAGATTAAAAAAATATAACCATCCTACACTTGAGGTCCTTAATTCCTTGCAGAAAGTGCTCAAAAAAGAAGTTGGAGATAAAGATAGAATCATGCAACCATCCTACACCTGAGGTCCTTAATTCCTTGCAGAAATTGCTTAAAAAGAAGGTAAAAATGAGATAGACAAATGTAACCATACTACACCTGAGGCCTATAATTCCTTGCATAAAGTGTTAAAAAAAGAAGGTAAATATAAGATTTTAAAAAACACAAAACACCATCCTATATACATAAGGTCCATAGTTCCTTGCAGAAAGTGCTCGAAAAAGAAGGTAAAGCTAAGATAGAAAAATGCAACCATCCTACACCTCAGGTTCCACAGTTCCTTTCAGAATCAACATGACACAT
>Ga0126342_10016028_pt1 | contig 13089 bp, 12 predicted proteins | sample Cyp1metagenome_FD_92528 | JGI IMG/M metagenome (GOLD analysis project Ga0126342, IMG submission 92528) | Coral microbial communities from Lord Howe Island, Old Settlement Bay, Australia - Cyphastrea 1 metagenome | ecosystem: Host-associated > Invertebrates > Cnidaria > Coral ... | reverse complement strand
TCGTCGTCGTCGTCGTCGTCGTCGTCGTCGTCATCGTCATTGCCATCGTCATCGTCGTTGTCCTCATCTTCATCATCATCATCATCATCATCATCATTATCATCATCGTCGTCCTCATTAACGTCATCATCGTCATCATGGTCATTGTCATCATCATCACCACCACCACCACCATCATCATCATCGTCGTCGTCGTCGTCCTCCTCCTCCTCGTGATGATTGTCATCGTCATCATAATCATCATCATCAACAACATCATCATCAACAACAACAACACCAACGTCATCATCATCATCGTCGTCGTCGTCGTCATCATCTTCGTCATCGTCATCGTCGTCATCGTCATCTTGGCTTGCCCAGACGCAAACTTTTATGCAATCTGTCCTCCTGAACATCGCCCAGGCGCTGATGGCAGGTGACTGGGAGGCATCGCCCAATGCCAATGGTTCCAGCGGTGTCTGGGAGGCCACAAATTCCAAACGATGGAGAGATCGGTTGTAAAACCAACCTGGAAGATGCGGAGATGGATGTGGATGCGAAACAAGAGTGACATGGTAAGTATGGTTGTGTATATAGAGATACACATATGTATATATATATATATTCACATAATGTATTTATACATACATAAATACATACATACATTACATTACATTACATTGCATTGCATTACATAACAGTACATAATATTACGTTACATTACTGACTTTCTTACTTACTTAGTAACTTACTTACTTACTTATTTACTTACATACATACATACATACGTGCATTTCATAGTCCCGCAAGCCAGGGGGGCCAACACCAAACGATGGATATGACTCGCTATGACGGTGCTGGAAAATCCACGACATGCCTGGCCCAGTGCCTTGTAGAGCAACCTGAAAACTGAAAAAAATGTGTTGAATTCTAGTCCCAGCTGTGAGAACTGCAAAAGCGACCAGCTGATGTGCTTTCCATTCTGCGCCAAGCAGCCAACATGCACTTCTGGACAGCCAAGGCCATAGATCCATTGCTTGGAGAAATCGCTTAACTCCGCCTGAGATATGGAAACATATGGAAACAGAAAACATCACGACAAATCATTTGAGTTATTTGAGCATCACATCATCCCACCGTGCTTCCACGCAACAGTTGGATAGTCTGGACATGTGCTTCGACATGTGCTTCGACATGTGCTGGCCTTCAAGTCCCTGCCATCTGCTTCCACTGCTTCCATTTCATTCATCTTCTCCAGAAACTCTGATGTGCTCATCGAACGATTGGAAAAGGCTTGCAGCACAACTATCAATTGTTGGTGAAAGGCTTTCCATCCCAAGATCCTCAGCACCAGCTTGGCAGCCCTGACGTTCTTTTTCCATTTTTTCGTGTCATCAAATTGAACTTAAAAAGGCTGCATAGCATATCCTTTTTGGAACTATTCGTATGCTACTCCCTTTACGAATAGTAAGCTTACTATTTACATGCGTCTCCTATCATCACCAGTCCGGATCTCGTGAACGCCTTGTTCGGGATCTCGCAAGATCTGTCCCAGCGGCCGAGAAAGCTGGTGACAGACCAAATATGACTTCACTTCTCGCACGGCGCCCAAGATTTCTGCAGGGCCTTGGTGAATAAGGGCTGTGGATCTGCTGTGGATCTCAACAATTGAAACTGACATTTCTTTCTCAAGATAATGACTATTGACTATTGACATCTATTGACTATGACAGCTATAGTTTTCCCGGATTCCCGGAGCACCACGGTGGTTTGCTTCCTAAGAAAGACAACTGGCAACTGAACTGACTGGTGCCTGTCGATGATATGTTGGCTTCGTCGCAAAGGATCTGTAGATCTTGACCACCCTCCACCAGAGCATGCCACAGTTGACCTCGATGACCATGCACCGATTCCGCTATATTCCGCTCGAAAGGTGCTACTTGCAACATCTGAGCCATCCTGAAAACCTTCAGTCACTCCCTATGTCGTATCATTTTGGGTACGCCAAAGCTTACGCCATGCTTACGCGCGTAGAGTTTTTCCTTACGCGAAGCAAATTGAGGAAACCCTTACGCGAAGTCCTTACGCGGCCTTACGCAAGTGAGGGTTTCGCTTACGCCAAACATGTTATGACAAGGCTCGTACTGAAAATGTAAAGGGAAGTTTTTAGATCGGCTCATCTTGCAATTGCAGCTATCACAGCTGCTGTACAGCTATTATATGCTATTATCTCAAAGTGGGCTCTTGCTCACCAAGACAAGATCTCAAAGTCCCACCGTCACGACTTGGCCCCGTCAAGGTGCTTTCTTCATAGAGTCGTGCAGAGACTTCCTGAAGGTCGCTCTTGTTGGTTTTTTGGTGGCATATGGTGGCATTGGTGAAAGATGTGGAGTGAGGTGGAGGAAAGTGACTGGTCCCTAGCCATTGGTCAAACATCATCTGACATCTTTCTTTTCTCTCTTGAAAAGTTCGCCGAGACAAGTCCAAGCCCGTCTTGTAGATCAGCTCAATGCCAGAAAGTCCAAGTTGGATCAGCAAAATGAAAAATAGATAAAAAAAATAGTATAAACAATGTATAAACTGGTTAGGTTCTGCTAATTTCTCCTCCTTTGTGAGATGTCCCCCGATTCCATCGCCAAGACTCAGCATGTGCCACTCCACTGGGCCAGCTCTGCAGCAAAGAGCTATCAGCCAGAAATCGACGCAGCCCGTGCAGGATCCACGCGTCTTTTGGAGCTGCATGAAGCAGAACACCAAACCTTCACAAGTTGAGTTGACTCATGCACGTTTCCAACCGCTTCCAAAGACATCTCCAAAAATCTGCCCGCGCCGAAGGTGCCGAGGCGTTTTTGTGTGCACGCATTAACCGGAAGCAATTGCAATAGCTATTAAGCTTTAGCTTGGGGAGGGCTTCTAGAATCCTGTGTTTTTCCAGCTTTCTTAAAGGTGCCTAAAATCGGCTAAGTTGCCAAACTTGGGCTCAACATGGCCCAACATAGGCCCAACATGCCTCACAATAGGGCCCATACAGGCCCAATATGGATGCAACATAGGCCCCACGTGGCCCAACATGGGCCCAGCACGGCCAAACATAGAGCCAACATGGGCCCAACATACCCCCAACATACCCCCAACATACCCCCAACATGAGCCCTACAAAGCCCAACATATGGTTTTATTGGAACTTCGGAGCTAACCCTCCGGTACGGGCGGTTGTTGTGGCGAAGCAACCAGAATACACAAAATACATCAAAATACCATGCTATTCAGATTCAGCGCTCTTTTCCAAGCTCGTTTTCTGAAGTGCTTGACATCTCTCACTCCCATCCAACTCGTGCTGAGTGACCAAGCCGATGCCAATGCATATGATCTAACTGGCCGAACGACCGTCCTCAAGCTTGGACAAACACCTGGAGATGCGGAAGAGGAATTCATGGAATACAAAATACATCTACTTAAAGCCAGTAGCACGTTTCAAGATGTTTCAGGAATCCAAAACAAAAGAACTTCTCACCATCGGTTTCCGTTTCCCAACCTGAGAACAAAATTGCTTAATGCGATTAACCCAATGATAATCATAATAATAATAATAATAGTAATAATAAACCATACCAAGTCATTTACATCATCCCAAATTCGGGTACAGGATACCCAATCATAAACCCCAATTCAAGCCTCTTATTTTTGGGTGTACCTCATTGCTTGCTAAAGACTTCAGGACTTCAGTGCCAGGGAGTTTCATGGCACAAGTCTTCAGATTAGAACAGTGACTTGACAAAAAGAAACATGAACTTCACAGGGGCCAAGGCACTCCCCAGCAGGGAGAGGTCAAAAATGTAGACACTGCCATGGATGCTGTAGCAGGGGAGGCTAGAAGCCTTGCAGCGGGGTAGCTTTTTTGCACGGGGCAACAGTGGATCATCCCTAACCTTCACATCGCTTATGTCTTATTGGATCAACGTTCCGCTAACCTTGGAATGATTTCGAAAGATCCGAAAGCATCACTGGAAGTCCGGGAAGTCCGAGGCACATGTATCCGAGTGTTGTCATTGACTTTTTCGGAGCGGATTGTTTTGGGTAAAGAAGGCGGACGAAGATGTGGCAATGGCAGAAAAAGTGCAGTGCCTCCCAGGACATGGCAGCAGCGGCATGCAATTTGACGTAGCTTCTCAGGTTCTCTCACTTGCCATTGTTCTTGCCACAAAGCAAGGTGTTTACACGTCATTGCAGTTCAAGCGAAGACAAGACGAAAGGGGGCACACAACAACTTTGGTAAAGTTGGGATAATGATTAAAAATGCATTAACATACAGGAAAAGCATACTCATCGTCGTCCATCAAACCACTCTTTTTGGAATGCAATAATGTATAAACCAACATTTTATGCAAAACCCAAACTGAAACTAGGAGGCACATGGAGGCACATTTGTTTCCCTAACATGTCTTCGATTAAAAACAATCTCAGGTCGGCCCAGGTCGGCCAAGCAACAGCCCAGAAGTGGCCAGGGATAGTCAAGCCTTGAACTTGTGAACCCCTACGAAAATCAGTCAACATCAGTCAACTAGCACAATTTGTTGCACGTGAAAATACATCCTGCAAAAAGCGGTGTAAAGCAAATGCAAATCTGCTTTCCAAGCAACGTCTTGACAAGGCTTAGCTTTTCTCGTTGTAATTCCATCAACTCTTCATCCAAAGGGAAACCACAGGGCGCCATAACTCTGGTGCCTGCCCGGCCGATTTTTCCCATAACTCTGGTGCTTTTCGATTTCGGCTTTTGGAATTGAAACATTTCACCAACTTCCTGCCTTTCTCTTCAGCTTCGTCCAAGGGTCCCACGATGAGTGGCACATCACAAGGAGTCAATGGACAACTTTCCACGAACCTCCACAGCGGTGCTCACGACATACGGAAAAGATGCAGAAAGATGCAGAATATGTTTGCTTAGTCTCAAAAGATCTGCACGCGTAGTCTCGATGATTGTCTTGCAACGTCAGTTGCAGTCAGGACATCGTTGTCGACTCCGATGCCACTCGGCACATCTCGGCACCAAAGCCGAGCCGAGCCTCCACTGGGACGGGCGGCCAGGGCCACTCTGCCGCTGGACCTCCGCTGGGAACAGAGCCGTGTGCGTCGCAGAGCCCACAGATGCGAAGGCCGGGGCCCACACCAGTTGCCCTGCGGTGCACACGGAGAAGCCCAACGGCACCGACACGTCAATCTCGAAACGGGTACGTTGAAGCTCGGATTCCTAGGGCACAAATGGGCACGATTCTCACAATCTCACAATCTCCAAACATATCGAAAGACAGGACTTGGAGGTCATCACTTGTCATCACTTGTCATCACTTGTCATCGGATCAACAACTTTGGATCCTTGTGAATTCTCAATGGCCCAATCTGTGCAGAGTCGAAGCTGAGATGCCCACGTCTTTGAGAATCGGAAACCAGCAGGGACTTCGAGGCAAATATCCTGGAAGTTGCTGCCAATCCATATGCATTCGTGCTCTTAGCTTGCACATGATAACATTCGAAAATTGAACTTTTGGGAAACACAAAGCACTTCGACAGAAGCAAGTCGTGATATTCCATGATATTCCATGTCCTAACTTGGTATGTGGAAAGCATCATGGGATCATCATGGAATCATCATGGAATCATGGAATGTTGGAAACTCTTGAGAAATTGGCACGGGCAAGGTGAGCAAGGTGGGCAAGGGTGGGCACCTGCCAGAAAAAAGTCCATGTCCACGGAGGTTTCGAAGCACTGATGGCCACCGATGCCATCGCTTAAGCCACCTGGCAAGCCCGTCCCATCAATAGCCGGTTGAAGTTTATTGGTCCAAAATCAAAGGCGGAAACAGTGTTAAACAACAGCTTCGTTTAAAAAAAGAATCTGTTGTGAAAATTGTGAAATAAAGGAAAGTGGAAACAGTGGAAACCACTTCAGAATCACAGGGCAATCGAATCTCACGCAGCAACCCACATCCACACCCGCATCACGGGGATGCACTGGCAGCTCGATGAAGTGATGTGGGGAACTCTGAATCTGAAGCCATTCACCTGGCGATTCGCCAAGAACATTCGTGTCCTCCGTCCCCGAAACGTCCCCGAACCATCTGAAATTGGTGGATTTCCCATCTGATCCCATCTGGGTTCTATGCGTTCTATGTTCACTGGGTATCACTGGGTTTCTTTGAAGGACATGAATTATAGGGGGTGTCCAGTGAATTTCCCTGGAGTAAACTCTGGGAGATGTGGAAAACAACGGAGGCGAACATCTTTGAACAAACTAGCTCCCATTGTTACAATTGCTGGGGATGTTGGGTGGGCGTGCCGAGCAATCTAAACTGTGATGAACCCAACCTGCATCATTTAATCAAGAGATGATCCTAAAACAAAAACGTTTCTTGACACTGGTTCCATCCACGGAGCAGGGCCTGACATCTGCCACTCTACAGCCAACTCGATAAAGAGATTGACGCTCCTTGGAATGACATCAATGTGCAGTTGCAGCGCCCCATGCTGACAAGGCAAAGCCGTGACGACGTAGGGCCGATGTAGGGCCCTCATGGGCCACTTTCCCTATTTGTAGTACCAACCCGTCAGAAAAATGCATCCAGCAAATCCAGCAGCAGCGGGTCAGTTTTTCTGAACTCATTTCGTTCCAAGCGACATACCATCGTGGTCAGGTTTGTCTTTGACCACCATCTGATGCAAAGCATCGATGACCTCCGCATCTAGGACTACGACCTGAGCTTTCAAGTGTGATCTGCAACACAACTCGCTGATACCACGGTGCTAACAAGGGGATCAAAGGGGGAAATCTGGAGCTTGGGGGCCCCTGGATTCGCACGTCACACATTCACAACATGGCTATGACTTGTTGCCAGAATTTCGGTCCCACTTGGTTCCACGGAATGGATGGAACGCCAAGCCCTCCACATCAGCCACTTGGTGCACCTGCAACTTGCCACCTGATGAGGCCACAAATCAAGTTGATATTGACCAATGGACCAATGGATGACTCATGCCAGAGCCAGAGACAGCCAGAGACAGCCAGAGACATCTGACCTGCTGCCTTTGTGTCGCTTGGGATCTGAATCCAGGGCGAATGCTGATTCTCCTCAGTTGTGATGCTGATTTCTCCAAAGCCCTGGCATTTTGGAATCCAAAAAATCCAAAAACATGTCAGACGCATCCACTACAGTGTCACTACAGCAATTGCCTCATCTTACACTACCGTCACTCCCGAGTACACTGAGCAAGTTTGTACTGGCAGCAAAGTCCTAGAAATTCTAGCTCCACAACTCCACATCTACGCAAAACTCACAAGGCAAATACGAAGAAATGTCCGATGGATTTCCATGGTGCATGTATGCTATACTGCTAAGTTACTGCTATACTGTGCAAATCTGTTGCAAATGTTGCTTCGATTTGTGGATGAAACCACCTTATATTGTGCAAATCTGCTGCATCAAATCTGCTGCATCTTGTGAATATTTATAGTTGTTTCTTATCTTTCAGCCAGAGCCGCAGATGGCCAAAATCCACGTGCTGCCACCCTGGCAACGCATCAGAGCTGCACCCAACTGACAACGAAATCGTTTTCCTGCGGTATCACATCCCTTCTGCCCTAAAGGCACACACCAGGATTTAAAAACTGCTGCTATCGGCTGCTATCGGCTGCTATCAATATCAACCAGCGAGGCTCCTATCATTTTCCTTCGGCCCATTCCGCCCAATCCTCCAGGCTGCGGCATTTGGAGGCAGCTGGATCTTCACCGAGACACCAGGTGTCCTTGCAGGAACCGTGGGTGGTAATTGGATGCAATTGGGTGCAACTGTTGTGAATTTTCAGACTTGCACCAAGCATCACTGTGCTTAGCAGAAGGATAAAGGATGAAGGGATCAAGGATGAAATGAGAATCGACACTCACACCGTGTCTTAATAACTTAAGCATGTTCAAAGCATGTCATGCTCAGAATGCTGCTTGTGCGTGATAGGAAGTGATAGAAATAATACAGTACGTACCGTACGTACCGTACCGTACAGTACCAAGGAACTTGAAGCCAGTGAAGTCAAGCTGAAAGATTGTGGTTCCCCGAAGATGCTGGCCTTGAAATTCCCATGCGAAAACATGGAAGGTCAGCAGCTTAACCGACTGAAAGCCAAACAGCCATGAAAAGCCATGAAAATAGCATTCATATCATTCATGATTTTGGACACTCACTGAAAACTACTTTCCCTGGCACTGAGGAAATTGCGCGTGAAGTCCAAGTCAATGGATAGTTGCTGCTTCCTTACGGCCGTTGGGTCTTTCAAGATAAATAATTAATCAAAAAGATCACACATTTGGTCGTCACATTGCTTTTCTCCTTGAGTCCTTGAGTATAATTCTGAACCCCTGAATGCATCAAAATAATTGATCATTCATCCATCAAAACAACGGGGCTTGGACTGGCAAGGAAGCATCTGCCCTCCATGCTGAAGTCACGAGAACCACTGCAGCAAGTAAGACCACTCACCGCATAAAATGTGATGATCTTCGTTTTGCAAATGTGACAGATGTGTTTGCAAAGAACAAGCAGTTGAGCCCAAAAAATCAGTGTCGGATATCAAATCTGCACAGCAGACGATGGCCACAGCTTTCAAGTGTTTCGAGTGTTTCTGGCCGTGCCGGAGTGTCTCGAAGAAGCGTTCGCATCTTAGTTCGTCAGCGCATTTTTCCTCATGGCCAGGAACAAATATGCCTGTGGCATACCTGAATCATATCCACATTCGTGGAGATTGGCTCGCAGTAAATCCTTCAGTGCCTTTACACTTTGCCAGCTGTGCCACAAGACGTCCATGTTTGCAGCAACTCTTCACAGAGGTTTGCTGACCATGGCATTCAATGCATTCATGGAAAGCAAAAACGTGTGGCTAAAGTTAAACGCAGATTTTGCCGCTCACTTTTTCCTCCTTAGGCCAATGTTGCATCACTGATTGTTTCGAGCCAATGCTTCTGTCCCATGGCCATCTAGTGAAATCTAGTGAAATCTAGTGACTGTCAATAATTGTTTTGGTCGAAAAGCGAATCATGAAATCCAGACCGCGACTGGTTCCGACTGGTTCCCATTTTGACAGCCGCAACTTGATGGGTCCCTGACGGGCCATGGCTGTTGCATATCCATGTGGTGAACTCCTGGCACTAAGGTACTAGCATTCAGCAACTTGGCAAACTTGGCAAGAGAATGTGGCACAACATACATCTGAGACGTGGTTCAGAACTGGCCCAAAAAAATGGATGGTACTTAAGGCATTTACATGGGTGTGTCTAATGAGTCTAATGTGTCTATTGTCTTTACATAATGTGAATACATAAGTTCAAGGGTCTTGAATTGGGATAGTCGGATCGCCAAATAAACATAAACGCACATGGATTCACTGGATTTCACAGATTTTCAGTCCTCATAGTCGATCTCACCATCTTCGTTCTCATCCATTGCCTTCCCAGCTGTTGCTGTCACCAGTTTGGTCTCCGTGGCCTCAGCCGCCCGCCGGCCTTCATCAATTTCGTCAAATCCTTCTTGGTGAAGGCCGGGTTCAACATCACCTGGCAGCTCAGATCTTGTCAGATCTTGTCAGATCTTGTCAGCTTCTGACGGAGACGGATCATGAAAACAATTCTCCCAACATCAAGTTCTTCAAGGATGAACGGGTTTTCTTACATCGTTTTCTTACATGGGTTTTCACGTCGTGATTTGAGTGCCGCGCCAACACGCGCTCCAGCTCGTCCTTGCAGATTCTGCCATCCTTCAAACGAACTTCAAACCATGCGGTGCACATCATGGTAGACAGCTTCAGATGCCATTGCCATATTTTGCCATGAAACCTCATGAAATAACCTGTGGTGTCCTGAAAAATTATCCCCTGAGGTTTTCCGATTCGATAAGGTGTTGCAGGTGTTGATGTGCGCTGCGGCCTGGTTCACATCCCATGCCTCAAAGGCCTCGCGGATCTGAAAGCTCGCACAAATCGCAACTGGGTGGGCTATATTCCAACTGGTCCACTAACAATGGCATTGATTTTTTGGATTTGGTCCGTTTTGACCTGTCTCCAGAATGTGGTGGGACAGTCTTACAGCTCTGCTAAGTGGACAATGTAACTTCCAACTATTTTTTTTGGGCTGAGAGACTGAAGTCGTGCAAATGCGAGGTTGCAGCTTTTCTTCAGCCCCCCCACCAGTTTGTTTCTTTGATTTCCAAACATGCTCAAACTGCTTTGGACCCATAGCGGCCATAGCGGCCATTTCTGCCCACGCCTTGAGGATCGTGTCTTCATTTTCATCTGCGGCGGCCAAGCCACGCTTCAGCAAGGCGTGGAGCTAGGCAGAAAGCGAAAGTGAACTATGTGGCAAATGGATGCACTTCAGCGATTCGGCATGATGGCCAATGAGCGAAATCGGCAAATCTTCTCCAGATCCCACTTGTTTGGTCATGATTATGTTTTGCACGGTTTCCACTGTTGCCTGTATCTTCTGCATGTTCCAAATTTATCTGCACGTCCACTGATGCTGGGCTGCGAACATCACTGGTTCCTTTGGCAGCATATGCAAAGAATTCCTCAGGCGGCTGCGTTCCCTAATTTTTTATCAACATGACATTGGTAGACAACATCTGTCCTCCTTGTCCAGGAAGCCACTCTTGTCAGGATCAAACCTGAAATGATCAGATGGAACCAGTGACATCCACAACATCCACCACGTCTGTTTATGACATTTTAGGGACATCTCAGAAGTCGCTACCTCCATGGTTTCCCCCATCCATCGCAACAAGCTATCCCCTACCTCCGGAACAAATTCTCCACCTCTTTTCCTTCCAGACCCAGCGAAGCCATGGCCTACCAGGACGAGGCAGATTAAGGAACAAAAAAAAACCGAATGAATTGTGGATAGTTGTAAAATAAAAAGAGATACCACTGATACCACATGTGTTTGTCTTTCAATTCTGTAAAAAAATAAACTGAGACTCTGCCAATCCAAACACCTATCCAAGTAGTGACATACTGATCCCAGAAGTGTTTCACTTTCGCACACCTTGAAGAACTCTTCTTTTGAAATGTTGGTGTCCTCGTCCAGATTCATGATTCCGAACCTGGGAACACTCAACTACATCCCAGTTGTTTTGACAGTGTCCTTGCTTTGAATATTTTGAATTCAGGTAAGCACAATTCACAAGTCATTTTCGTTTCAAGACAGGGACTGTATCAGGATCTTTCACAGTTCACACGAAACCGGGAACGAAAAATCCCGTCATTTCAAAACCATCCAGGTCATCCAGGTCCAAGCTGCGCTTCCTTCATCCGCTCAATGGGGCTTGGTTTGTTGGTGCGTTTTTTTTTCTTCTCCTTCGGAATCTTCGGAACACGGCAATGCAATACTTCCTTTCATTTCATTTCTGCAGCCGGAATAAAAGAAACTATTCTGCTTAGTGATTGGCAAACACTGTCCCGGAATGCAAGAGGAAGTGCACCTTGGCCGGCATCCTTTCTGCAGCCTTTGGAAGCTCTTTGGCTTTCAAAAAGGCGTGACACGTTGCAAACAAACACGGGTAAAATTTCCGATTGCACTGAAATCACTGTGTCAGTTCTTACGAAAAGACACATCTTTCCAACATGGTCGTTCTTTGTCACTCAGAATCTCGAGATTTTTGCCGTTAATTTTGCGATGTTTTTGCAAGGTCCTTGGCCGCTGAAAATGCTGGAGCAACGCGGCGGCTGCCCTTTCAGCTTGAGTGTCGGTTTGGAAAATGTTGAACACGGTTGAACTCAAATTCGAAACGCAAATTCCAGCCTATTTTTCCACTGTAAGTGCAGATCGCATCAGATCGCATTTTTTTGTCAACGTGCAATCTTCTTCCATGCCAGTCAGAATGGTTTCGTTCAGTCTGTGATTTCAGGGTCCTACAGCATACGGGAAATTGCTGTTCATGTGCAGTTTTGGTTTCCTCCATGTGTATTTTGGCTATGTTTGTCAACAACTACAAGTTCAAAGTGTTTCCACACGAAGTACAACCCCAGAATCACGGTCCGACTTTGTTCGCCAAGACACACGAATGACACAACAAATGGACCATTGATGAAATTCGAACACCAAAACTTCATAAACCTCGAGCTAAACCTTGAGTTTTTTGTGTTTTCCTGGATTCATCTGCACGGTCCATCACGGTCCCAGGTGCAGAGGTCTGGAAGCAAGTGACAACATAAGAGGGACGTTTTTGTTTCGTCCAAGGGCCGCAACAGGAAAGCAACTCATGAAACAACCTTCGCAGCAATAAGGAAACAGTATTTTTTAAAATATACAGCCGGACAATCACTTAGAAAATTAAAAAAAAACAAAATTGGGGACCTCACACATAGAAGATAAAAAACAAAAAAAAAACACACTTAGAACGTAACACTTAGAAACAGCCTATCTTTTATCATTCACACTTAGAAGATTTATGATGATATTTTCTAAGTGATTGTCCGGCAATGTTCTAAGTGTGATGTCGCCCCAGTTAACTATATATGTCCATAGTACACTAATAATATAAATGCAAAGAACACCTAAAAATATATGAATCAAACTAATTATATATTATATATAGATATTAAATGCATCATGTATATATATACATATATACAAACAAATAAAATGGTTTGTAAAGATTGTATGAAATGAAATGTTAATCAACTGGTGGTGACACATGGGAAATCACGGAATAAGGTGTGTTTATCATCCCTTAAATAAGAGTGTTCATGTCCATATAAAAATATATATAATTTTCATATATCAACATTATTGTAATAATGTCTGTGGTGGATGAAAGTCGTGTGAAATCAACTTGAAGGAGTTAATCATTCCCAAACATTATTTTCTTATCTTCTAAGTGTGGTGCCTCACCACTTGGTTGGGCCACCCGGGAAATAATGATTCAACTACGCTTGAGTGTTGATGTACATGGGGATTTCAAATGTGCTTCGAGTTAAGTTCACATCTCAAAGATTTCTGCATCAAATCAGTAGATTACCCGTTCCACATTGGGTTCAAAATTCTGCTGCCAGTTAAATCTGCGTACATATATATAT
>Ga0126342_10016027_pt1 | contig 13090 bp, 14 predicted proteins | sample Cyp1metagenome_FD_92528 | JGI IMG/M metagenome (GOLD analysis project Ga0126342, IMG submission 92528) | Coral microbial communities from Lord Howe Island, Old Settlement Bay, Australia - Cyphastrea 1 metagenome | ecosystem: Host-associated > Invertebrates > Cnidaria > Coral ... | reverse complement strand
GACCAGTGCCTGATGCGCCAGTACCGGAAGCTGCGGCGCGTGATGTCTGACAGCATTCTGGTGGGTGTCTTGGATGTACCAGAAGTGTACGAACCCGGGAGGTTCAGCAACGATGTCGAGAAAACACGGCCCAAAGCACAGCAAACACCTCCTGAGCAGGACTGATCGGCAGCTTGTAGCCGAGGGTAGGACAGAATGTGAATATTGATCGCATCTTGGGATAGACTATCTCACTATCCTGTAGCTGAACACCTCATGAGCCATCAGCTCTCTGGGACACCAGCCAGCTGTGGATAGCCACAGGAGAAGCCACCTGTGCCTCAGCCCAAGACTTCAAGGATCCAGGTGGGCAAATGCACAAGGGAACCCTGCCACTGTGCTTTCTCTGATTTTGGGGTGCTTTCATGAGCGCAACGAAAATTGGAATATATATATATAAAGACATTTAATGATTTGATGTTCATGAAAAGTTATCAAGAAATTACAATGGCATGAAATCGTGCTGGTAATGTTTATCTAGTCAAGAGCTCATTTGCCTCCACTTAGTGCCTTCCGCTTTTCGGGAACCAGATTTCCCCAGAATTTGTTCCCATCAAATTGACTAATGTCATCAGTAGGGAGTGGCCCAAATGGCCCAAACCTTGTCCAATCCGCGGTCCAACTGGGTCCAACTGCAGGCTAAAGCCAAGGCAAAAGGCGAGGTCCAAGAAGTTCAGCGCACCACGGTGTCTTGATTTTTTTTCCAGAGATGGGTCCTGGGTGTGTTTGGGAGTCAAAAACCGCAGATGATGATCAACTTTGGGATTTTGGTGTATGTTCAGACAAAGCCTAGTCGGTTCTGGGATCAAACTTGGAAAATGTGGGATACACAGTTATCCTTTGGTATTTCTTGGTCATTTTAGGTACTAGCATCGACCAAGATTTCCATAGATTTCCTGCAACGTTGACGCATACCCAATATACCCAATGACTTGAGGTGGGCTGATCAGACCCAAAACTCACCATGGGATTTGCAGGTGATGTTGCGCAACTTGCCCAACAACTACACTCGCGACATGTTTCTCTCCTTGCTGGACGAAGAGGGCCTCAGTGAGCTCTACGATTTTGTGTATCTTCCCATGGATTTTTGCCGTGATGCCAACCTGGGCTACGCGTTTGTGAACTTGGTGAAGCTTGGTTGGGAGATGGTCGCGTGGTTAACCTCCCCTGAAACTCGAAGGCTAGGCTAGGTTCCTCTTCCAAGGCAGTTTCTTCTGTTGGAAGCTCCACTGGTTGGTGGTTTCATTATCATTGTGAAGTTTTCCATCATCAATCCCATCTTCACATTTTTCAGGGGTTTCTCGATCGCCAACTAGGTAACCGGCCGGTCACAACAGCCATTGCTCCCGGCACGAGGAATGGCGCGGCAGTGGATCAAGTGTGGAAGACTTTCAACGGCTTCGACCGGTGGGCTTTGCCCACTGCCAAGGCGGCCAAAGCTGCAGGGAGGCAGAAACAAAGGTCGAGTAGTTGAGTGCTACGGTATCAGAATGATAGATGTATTAGATAACTGTGATATGACATATATATATATGTATTTATAATGTATATCAATTATTACTCTCTCTCTCTCTCTTCAGTTGGGTATACTTCTGTGCGCGCACACACACAGTGTCAGTTGTACAGTTGTACTCAGAATGCAGTTTCAGCAGTTTCAGCATTTTCCCAGGTCTGCCAGGTGGGTTGGAGCGGTCCACACCAGGGATTTCTAGCCCATGTAGAGCGGTATCGCAACAGTCCTGTGATGCACAAGAGTACCTTGGCAAGTTGACTAAAGGGAGAATGTAGAGCTTACTGGACCTTTTTTTCCATGATTGTCAAGTAAAATGTCATGAGGCAAAGTGTTTTTGTTTGAGGTCCAACATTCTTTGGGCAAATTATATTCTTAAAGGAAAGCATCAAATCGCTTGTTTGTTCCCTGCAAATCTTGGAGCCCCGGAAGACATTACGTGTTTCATTTGATTTATTGCATGCACATTTTATTTCGCCTGAGGCGTGCCAGACTGCTACAAACCAATGATCTTCAAGAATGGCGTGCGGAAACCATTCCCACGCCCCACCAAGAAGGTCAAAGCGCCCATTTCATCACTTCGATAGATGAAGTGACTGATATGATTCACGGGGGCCACGATAGAGTTTCGATGGAAACGAGGGTGATTATAGTTTCAGGACCATTCCGGTTTTCCGTCCTGCGTTGCATTTTCGTCAACAGTCCTTTTACCACGAAGGAGAGTTGACATGTACAGTGCCGTACAGGAGGCGCATAGTGCGTCTCAACCCCCTGTGGTTTGGTTGGAGCCTAACATGAAGGTGTTGAGCCCGCCGTTGCAACAATTCCACCGAGACGCACTGCAAATGTGTTGCTCAGACACAAAAGAACAACGGGCTGCAGACATTTCTGGTATAGGGGGCTATGGTGATATATATAGCCTATTCTGGTACCTGTAGTGGTGCTACTGTTCGGTACTGTTCGGCACCCTTTGACTTATGTGTGGGCCATAGGTCGTCTGCAATCATGTAGGGAACTTTGAGTTCAGGCGCTTGGCAACGAGGAGTTTCGCAAGGGAGCCTTTGAGGCGAGGGCTTTTTGAGGGCTGAAGGGTTGTTCTGGTGATGCTCTTCAAACACAAACGGCATGGCTATAACTGATGAAGAAGATGAAGAAGTGATTAACCAACACGCATCTTTCAGTTCTTTCAAGCTTTGCGCAATGTGCCAAAGTTTGGGGTTCCCATTGAAAGTCAAGCTCAGGACAACTAGGTTCCGGCAGATTTGACCAAACTGATCTTTGATGTCACAGGCTGCCTTGGAGAACTATGCCATGGCCTTGCAGAACCTTCAGAGGCGTGTCAGTTGAGCCTAAATGCCATGATCACTATGCGGTCGCCATGAATGATTGGTAAGCGGGGATCAGTCTAAGAATTCCCAAAATTGATTTTTTTTCTGTTTTCTTTTTAAAGTTTCCCCAGTGTAAAAACTCCTGCAGTAAAACCATTATGTTCCATACATTACACCTACTCTGCTATAGCGTTGGTTCAAAACAGAGCTAGCAGCTTAGCGGTTATTGCAGTTTTACCCCATAGTTGGCTGACCTGGGTAAATACACCCAAGACTATTGTTGTTGGTATCCCCCATCCTAGTTTTCATTGCGTCACATTTTCAGGAATGTTGATGATACTGACCCTTCTCATTTGCCAATTTACTGCTGATCTTTCACGAGCCCGACGGTGAGAAACATGCCACGCCTCCCAGGCTGGCCTTCGTAGAATGCGCCTTGTCTTCACAACTGGCCTCCAACCAGGCCGAGATGTTCTCTGGCCAAGTTTGGCACAACTCATCAACTTATTACGCCAAAGATGTATTGCAAGTACTCCAAGAATCATTGATAGTTGATGCTCTCCAAAAAAACTTGATGGCCCATACTGACAGTATCTATAGTTTCATTGGCAAAAAACCCTTGGATCAAAACATTGGCCTAGAAAAAATCCTGTTGATTTTTGGCAACGTGATCCTGTGGCCAGGCACTGTGTTTCCTGAAATTGGCAAAGTTCCAAGAGGCGGAGGATGTATCAGCTGGAACATGTTGAGACCACCCTGTTACAGTGTACCCCCAAAAAATATCTCTGTGCGATTTCCATTCATATCCATTTTTGTGGGACTTCTTGCAAACTAGCCAGCAAGACTTGTTGGCAGTCATGGGTTTTGAACCAATTTCCGCCAAAACCTTGGCTTAGCTTTGGAGCACGAGGAGAGGGCTTCAGCAGCGTTGGTGGCAGACGCGTCGAACAGCAAAGCTGTGCGATAGCCTGGAAGATTGGAATGGAGAGGTGGCGCATCCAAGAAGACCTATGCATGGGTTAAACCTGGAAAAAAACACTGCTGTGTCCAATGACCAACCGGATCCTCTACAATTTGCCAATGACCAACCGGATTTGATTATTACCACTCCACAAAACTAGTAATATATTAACATATATAACTGATGAACATATATAACTGATTCATAGCCATTATACGAAACATATGACACCAATCCTTGTGGCCCAGGGGGTCTGGCTGCAGGGTGAAAACTGATCACCATAGTCATTCCTGATCATTTGGAGGTTTCCGAAAATGAGGGTACCCCAAGACCATAGGTTTCAATGATCTAAAATGAACAATTTCTGGATGATTTGGGGTACCCCTATTTTAGGAAAGGCCTATTTCGTTCCTTTTTGGTGTGCCAACCAGAGGAACCAACACCATCACATTGACAGCTGAGGTCTATCGACGAGCTTTGGCACGCCTGAAACTGGGCGAACCACGAGCCGCGATGGAGGACAGGACGAAGGATATGGATGACATATGGAGGTTTCGATCGTCATGGGGGTACCCCAAAATAGATTGCTTATAATGGAAAATCCGATCAAAATGAATGATTCGGGAGTACCCCCCGTGACTTAGGAACCCTCCATATCATGAAACCATTCTTCCATTTTTGAAAAACAAACAGTTCCCAGCCATTTTCCTATCTCACCAGGGATCATGTTGAAACCATGTTCATCTTGCTGTTTCAGCCCAGGATTTGCAGAAGGCGTCCAGGCAGTGCTGCAGTGATTTGCTGTCTTCATTTGGAGGTTTCCTAAGTCATTGGGTTAACCCCAAATCATCCATTTTAGTCGGATTTTCCACTATAAACCATCTATACACCACCTATTTTGGGATACCCCTGACTATGGAAACCTCCATTTGGTCCAAAATTCTGGGCGTGGAATCTGTATTGTTGGTGGAGATGTTTGAGGCTGGAGCCACAGAATGCTGAGATTCGACAGAAGCTTGGGGAGGCGTCAACAGTTTGGCGTCTCGATTTTTAAGCGTGACACTAAGTCGAAACAGTTCAGAAACCCGAGACTGTTCCTTTTGTTCCTTCCTTTTCTCTATTTTTCTTTTTTTTGAAGCTGGCAAAGTTTCCGGTGTGCCCGTGTCGTTTCATAAGATACTGAGTTACTGGCTGCAGAATTCACAGGCAAAGGAGTTGGCGGATGCTGTGGGGTTCCTGAGATGCTACAGGATTTTGATTCAAAACCAATATGGGGTGTACTCCATTCTGAGACAAATTCATATTTGGGAATTTTTGGGAACCGCTATATTCTACCACGGTTCCTGGTGGGGTGTATTTACTGAGGGCGATGGGATTATATAATGATTAATCATGATTAATCATTATATCATCATGACTCTCAGACTCAAAGTCTTTATGAAGAATGGGTAGAAGGATCAACATGGCAGCTGAAATACACCCATTTGGATTTGTTTGAACACAGAGTACCCGAAAATTCCAATGCCTTATCAGGTTTCACGTCATTTTTCCTACTAGAGTGGCATTTTTTTGGCGGAGCTATCCCATTTTCAGGTACATCCATTTCTTGTTGGTTACATTGGGGGTCTAGGTAGATCATGGTGGATCCATGATCTCTTCAGTGCGAGGTGCCCATGAACGAGGCGGAAGTGGCGGTTTGCGCTGCCACCGCCAGTGTCTTGGGGAAGGACGGCGGGTTGCTGGGGAGCCTGGCCCGGGTGAATCATGGAGGCTAAAGGTGCACCTGAAGGAATTTAAAAACGGGATCAATGGGGAAATTCCGGGGGAAACTGGTCTATCTTAACCTCTTACACCATCTTTTTGGAGGATGAACATCGATTCACACACGATTTTGGTGTCCGCCAGGTTTTTGACATCTTTGACCCATATCCAGATAAGATTGGACTCATTAAGACGCTGAAGGTACAATGAGAAGCCGGACCTGAATGAAGGAAGACTTGCGGAGTCCCACCAGGACGGCTTGCCGGGGCAAAACGTGGTAGCCTCCGGTCGACACATGTGGCAATGCAAAATCACCGATTCATAGCCATACATAGATGAATTCCCATAATTTCCCAGCAAAGACGGAGATTTGTCATTGCCATCTTTGATTACCAGCGGTTATATAAAACTTACTGTAGCATCTCTCTGAAGGATCTGCCCCCCACCTCAGATGTGAGGAGCAACGCGAGTGGGTACGGAGCATCGAGAAGTGGAGCGACATCACCGACGTCTCGTTTCTTGCGGTACATTTGGGGATTTTGCGCAGGCTACCCCAAAGAAATTCAGAGATGCCCAATATGAAAGGAAACATCAGATAAGAACAAACAGAGTGCATCATCACCACAAATCCATGATGAGTGCTCTGAAGTCCCCGGAGGTTTTTGTGACATCCTCCTCTCCCCAAACATATGTATATAATTGTATGTATATAATTGTATGTATATATATAAATAATATATAATAATAACAATAATAATAATAATATGTATATATATATATACATATTTATAAAATTAATATATGTATACAGTATATATATATATTTAATATGCGTATATCTAATCTATATATATATACACATTGTGCATATATATATATATATATGCACAATATGTAGTGCATATATACATATATATATATATATATATGCACAATATGTATATGTACATAATTTAATATATAATATGTAATGTATATATACATATTATATTATATTAATATAATATATTATATTATATTAATATTATATTATACTATATTATATTATATTATATTATATTAATATTATATTATACTATATTATATTATATTATATTATATTATAGTATATTATACTATATTATAATATATTATATTATAATATATTATATTATATTATATTGTATTGTATTATATTATATTATATTCTATTGTATTATATTATATTATATCATATTATATTATCTTATCTTATATTATATTATATTATATTATACTATACATACATAATATGTATATATATATATATATAAAACCTGACCCCGTGCTTTGAATTTGGCTTGGCCAAGATATCCCAAGGTTTGCAGATGAAGAAAGTAAAAACACAATCTCCGTCTACATGGCCCTGTTGGCGCCTCAGCCGTTGGCGCAGCCCTGGTTGCAGCTGGTTGCTGGTTGCGAGCGCTGAGGCCTGGCATCCATGAGATTGCGGCCAACAAGGTGTGCGTATGGATGACCATGACCAGCCTGGAGGCGACGTCCTCGGATTCGGATATTGGGTGAACATATTTGGTGCGCAAGAAATTGGGATGACTTGGGCTTTTGCGCCAGATTCTCTGATTTGGATGACTGGACGATTGCAATAAAAAAGTGATGACATGTTTATTTTTCAATATTTTTCATAGGTTCAAAGACCAAGACAAGCAAGACCACCACAAAGAAGTTTCTGCTTCGGGGCAATGTCCCACATCCAGTTGTTTTTGTTTTTTCTCCATGTGGCGAGGTTCGCATCATTGATTTGCAGGGCACCAATTGGTGCCACCAACCGTGGGGTGTGGCGGCATGCGCAGTGCATTCGATGCAGTGAAGTTGCTGTGATTATGCCAAAAGTGAGTAGTCTTGAATCAATTCCACTGAAATCCGCCTAGATCTCAATGGGGTGATATTCCCAGTTGGGTATCAACGCTTATCAATCAAGCATCTGGGTGGGTAGCCAGGTGCTACGTCGCACAAGAGTTGTGGGGACAGATCAATCCAGAGTCCGGAGCCCAGATTAGAGATATTAAAAGCAAAGAACCACAAGACATACCCTCTGGTAAACTGACATAACGATGGAAAATCACCATTTTTCATGGGAAAACTCACTATAAATGGCCATTTTCAATAGCTATGTTAAATTACCAGAGGGTACCACATGTTCGGAAGTCAAGTCCGTTGGCTTCCGCATTCCTCGTGGATATTTTTGGACTCGACGACTCGACGCTGAAGCCACTCGCGGAGGGAGTTGATCCCCAGGCGTTCTTCATGGAAAATCCGCAAGGACAAACTTTCTCTGAAGCTAGACAAAAGGGCAGCTCGTAGCCTGGAACCCCAGTCCGGCTTTCTTTTTTGTTTAATGGATTTTCACTGGATGTTGGAGATGATTAATGATGGTTAATTTGAATTTATTTGATGATTAATGGTTAATATATGAATGGTTAATGATGGTTAATGGTCAATGGTTAATGGTTAATATATGGTTAATTGATGGTTAATTCAATGGTTAATTCAATGGTTAATTCAATGGTTAATTCAATGGTCTATTAATGGTTAATGGTTAATATATGATTAATGGTTAATGGTCAATGGTTAATGGTTCATGATGGTTAACCATTGATTTTCAATCATCACCACTGTTTGTGTTGGAGATGATGGAGATCATAGCAGAGAAAATCTCAGGTTGGGATCGCTGGGAAAAGCTGCGACGAATCTGACGCCGAGCAGAACTGTAGCAGCTGCGGTCGTAGCGATGTAACAGACATGACATGACCGGAGAACTGCGTGTCCAACCGATCCTGTCATGGACTTCAACCAGAGACCATCACTTCAAGCTGAAAAGTGTTGGGGGAGGGGGGCCGTGCAGGAACATGGAATCTATTGGCAGGTAGCTTCAATGACCCCCAGTGGCTTGTTTTTTTTTGTTGTTGTTAAACATACATCAAACATAGCCCATGAGCCATGATGAGATTAGTTAATTAGTTAGATAGTCAGTCAATTCATGTTAACTTCCATGGAAATCAGCCCACCAATACCTTGAGGACCCTCAGACGCTTTGATGATGGGCAGAGCTCGAGGATGCCAAGGGGAAGTGTATTATGGCCATTGACAGTTTGGGACAAGGATGAGAAAGCCTCAAATTTGGGGAGATGTTGGGGTATCCACCATCAACATGGCCAACCCAAGTATGAAACAAGGCCATTTCGCAGTTCCAATGTCAAAAAAAGTTTAGGTCCAGGCAAAATTGAGAACAGTGGCTCGCCAAATACACTTCAATAGCCTTGACATGGACTCAATCTCGATGGATATTTCGTGGTTTCGAAAGGGGTCTCCTCATGTCACCAATGTCACATTTGATCATGAGCAGCTTGCAGAACTTGATGTCTTTCTGGTTTCCTTGGTGTCGTTTTTGAGGAGCCCAAGCAATTTGCCGCCAGCTTCACTCCCCCCTCTCATGACGCAGACACTCAGTGCCTTGGCCGAATTATTCGAGCAGTGGATGGCAGTGACTGTGTCAGTGTCCACTTGGATCACATCAGCTCACATCCGCAGCTGCCTCCAGGAGGATGCTTCTCACCCATTGGAGGCTGGATCTGGGCAAAATTTAGAAGGACAACTGTCAGCGTCAGAAGGATGAAGCTTTGCCAAGCTTTGCAGCTGTTTCGGCTCTGTGCCAAGTCGCATCGCAGTGCCACTGGAGCTTTGGGGCGGTCTGGCTCTTTGATTTACTGCCGGAGTCGCGGCGCTCCAGCTTGAACAGTCGTTCGGAATCAATAAGGGATGACGCTCGATTGGATTGAAGTAGGAACTTTATGGAACTTTATGGAACTTTGAGTTTTTCATCGTTCTGCATTCTTGACCTGCGCAGCTCTTTGGATAGAGCTCTTGCAGCGAGGTGAGAGTACACTGACTTAATCACTAGCCACTTTGACCTGAGAGTATGTGTAAATCATTTTCCGTTGACAAGGGAATCAGTTTTTTTTTCCTCTCTCTGGTCTCTCTCTCTCTCTCTCTTGCGATACACAGTGTGCATCTTTTTTTGGCTTCAGATGAACCATCACCAAGTGCCTGAGGAGATGATTTGCATCTTGTGGTGCGCTGCGCTGAAGCCCTGCAGCGGGGCTTCCAGGATTTTGTTTGGTACTGTCAGACCACAATGCGATGGCCAAGGATGCCATGGGAGTCACATGGGAATGGGGCATGGAAGTTTTACCGATGCTGCGCAGAGAAAGTTTGCACGCGGACTTGCAGGTAAGCTTTTGCTACAAGTCTCTGTGCATCAAAAAGAAGACCATAAGTCGCCTTCCAACCACCCTACTGTAGCTGGTTGATGATTCTGAGGAGTTATACTACCCTTCATATTGGGTGTCGTAATCCATAAGTTGGGAATCCCCCAGGTAATTCATAATAAATTGGGAGTCCCCATTCACCAACCATTGTTTTGGTGATTTTCCGACACTGGAGGAGCCCCTTCGCTTGCCCAAAGAACGATCCTAACAGTTCGGCCAGATGGAAAACTGGGATCCATGGAAGTACCAGAGCCTTGACCAACAGAGTTTGACATGTCTCATCATGTCAATCAACAGTCTCAGGGCAGGTGGGATATGGATGTGGGATGATGCCAGCCTCTCAGTTTTGATACCCCTGACATCCCCTGACTTTCAACGATTTTTCCGCCTGATTTCCGCCTGCCTGGGAGTCCTTGAGAGCTTTCAAGGAGGCACCACTTCCACTACCTTGAGATTGGCACGGCAGACTTCGACACACTACTGCATCGGCATATTTGAAGATCTGAGGTGCGGGTGGAACCAGTGGACCATGATACCATGATACCATGGTCATCATTTGTTTCATAGGCATTTTTCTGCTTTGTTCAAGAACTTTCAAAAACGTCGAAAGCTGGTGGTTTTTTATCCATTGTCATGGCCACTATTTTTGAATTCGACCTGAGAGGGACTTGTTTCATGATTGGACCATCATTCATAGAATTGGATGATGGGAAAAATTTAACCGGAAACCCCTATATTTGATGGTAAAAACCCATGGGTTTCCGGTTAAGATTTTCCCTTAAACCAATCCATTGAATCATTGTCCTGTTGGACATTTCACTGGACCCCCAAACCCAGCAGGTCTTGGTGCGGACTGGACCTCGAGGTTCGTGGCATCTCCGTGGAACCGCTCCCCAGCTGGTGGAGGCCTGCGCCAAGCTGGGGTTCGTTACGTTCGTTTGAAGATGTGGAGCAAGGGATTTTGGCGTAGTTTTGCCATTCAATAGTTGCCATAGATTGTGGATGATTGTGGTATTTTCCAGGGATGGGCACCATGAGCTTGGAAACTTTGGCCAACTGAGTCATATGGTGGTTGGAAATGTCACTTTGGCTCATGTTTCTGATGGTTTGGAACTGCCGTCAGGCCCACCTGGGGTCAGAGAATCTGTGCCAGCCAGGCAAGCAGCTCTGCAAGCCCAGCTCTTACAAGTGACATTGTAAGAGCTGGGCTTTCAGAGCTGCTTGCCTGGCTGGATGAGAGGAGCATCTTCCATCAAGCAACCGCCTAAAGGTGGACTATGGGGCATGTGATGCAGGCTAGACTTATTATGACAAGGTAGAGTCAATCTTGGAATTGGACAGGTCCTCTGGTGCAAAACTATCATAAACTATCTTCATCACGAACTTTGACCAAGCAGTGGATGCCAGATGGTGCCAGTGCAATATGAAGACATGACCATGTAGATGACGAATGAGGAAGACCAGCTATCCCTTTGGCCCCTTTACTTGCAAACGCGTATGTTCATTGAGTGGCGTCAGGATGAATGCACGATCACTTGCCCATGCCCCAAATCTGGGTTCCTTGCAGGATTGAGAAAATGAAAAACCATCAAACACATGCAAGACATGTTGTATTTTGATCTGTTGGCCCATGACGTCCAAATACCCTGCATGACGTACGAGACGTTGTTGACCGTCTATGGTGGCTGCCTGCTTTGCGGGGTCAAGGTTGTTGTAATGCAGGGACGACCTATTTTATGGAGAGACTGATTTTGGGGGAGGGTTGGTGAGTGATTGGTGCCCTCATTATAGGACAGAGGAGGGCAGGTGGTAAATCACCACAGACACAGTGAGGGATATTTTTTCCTCAGGCTGCCATGTCCTAAACCCAACAAGGTCCTGTATCATCGCCAGCTGTGGCAGGACCTGCATGGAAGGCAACTCAACCCAGAAGAGGTGGTGCACCACAGAAACCACCAAAAGGGTGATAACAGGGCCTGCAATTTAAGTGTCATGACAAAGGCTGCCCACCAAGCAATGCATTCCAGAGGAAACAGAAGGCAGCCAGCCTTTGGGTTTAGGCAGCGCCGCCCAAGGCGAAATCAGGCCCTGGTCAGAAGGTGAGTTGCCTTCCACGCAGGTTTGGGGATTTGCATTACAACAGCTTGATGGAGGAATTATCCTTCATAGCTACCTTCAACTCAAAGAACATTGGATGAAGACACGTCCATTAGCAACAGAAGGCGTTTACTGCAGTTGATTTGTTGAGATGAAGCTGGTTTTTTCTAAACGATCTGTGCGGTGAGGCAGTTGCATGATGCTGGAAACAGATGTCGAATGACTGGTGTAGAAGTGGCCACCTGCTGGTGAGACGGAGAAACACGTCCCGTGAAAAGCTGCAGGGTGTGGGGGTTGAGAAACATATTTGGGAGAGGAAATACATAGATTCATAGATAATTATAATATATATATATATATATATATCTATATATATATATATATATCTATATATTATATCCATAACGGAATTTGAGTCAAGATGTCTCAACATTTTCATGTCGATTGCAAGTTCCTCGGGCGCTGAATGAAGAGAATTTGGAGCCAATGAGTACGATGCTATATCGCCGCTGACTGATTCGCCACCGATTCGCAAAAATCCATCAGCTGAGAACGAGTCATTGTCAGGCGAGTGCTAAAGACTACCTTCTGTGGACATCACCAATAGATGATTTACCGCACATGGTGATTTTCTTCGTACATCAATTTTCTTATGTCATATTCATTTTTTTTACATCTATTACATCTATTATAGTCTATTGTCATATTTTTGTTTTAAACATTTGTTACATCTATCACATCTATTATCATCTATTATCATCTATGTATTACAATTTATTACATATATTTCCTTTCCTGGGAATCCAATGATGATTTACCTCCACTGGAGGCCCCATCCATAAGGACGTCCCCGTCGGATCCCATCAGGCCTTGGGTCTTCCGGTGCGATTGCCACGGAGCTGCGTACCCTGCGGCGTGAGGAGGAGCCCCATGGGGTGTGAAACATCACCTGTGGAGGTTTCCTAAAATCAATGGGAATTTCAGGATCCTAAAATGGAGGTACTGTACCATATAAGGCCATATTTTGGGGGAATATTCCCTTACATAGGCCTTACATAGGCCTTATATATGGTAGGTACCTCCAATTTAG
>Ga0126342_10016026_pt1 | contig 13091 bp, 14 predicted proteins | sample Cyp1metagenome_FD_92528 | JGI IMG/M metagenome (GOLD analysis project Ga0126342, IMG submission 92528) | Coral microbial communities from Lord Howe Island, Old Settlement Bay, Australia - Cyphastrea 1 metagenome | ecosystem: Host-associated > Invertebrates > Cnidaria > Coral ... | reverse complement strand
TTTTTGAACTTGACAACATCAAAAACTCAGAAATTCTGCGAGACTTCCTCAATTTTTGAACTTGACAACATCAAAAACAAAGCAATCCTGCGAGACTTCCTCATTTTTCGAAGTTGACGACATGCGAGACTTCCTTCAAAAATGGAAAGTTGAGTGCAGAGCTGATGGCCTCGTACCAATGCGTTTTGCGATTTTGTTTAGCCCACCTGTCTAAAGTATTGCGCCTGCCACGAAAAATTAATGCCAGGTCATACGAGGTGCTGCACCTGTCACGCAAAATCATCTCAGCAAACCTGAAGATCTGAGGCTCCAAAATTGAACCCCTCTGAGGAAATCAGCGCCTTGGCTTCCTGACATCTCTGATAACATGTCTCTTGTACTGCGCCGGCCATGCGACATGCATCTTTGCAGATCCTCTTCAAATGTCCCACGCCTGCCAATGTTTTTGAAACTGCCACAAAACCCTCACGTGTTGTTCACTTTTGACAAGGTGCACAATCCCTTGCGCCTACCACGCAAAACGACATCTGAACGTCTAAAAGTGCTCCGGAGCTGAGGTGCTTTGTACATTTTGACTTCGAAATGTGCTTCGCGCCACAACGGCGCGCACTTTTTCGACATCTCAACTTCCAAAAGCGGTCCGGAGCTGAAGTGCTTTGTACATTTTGACTTGGAAATGTGCTTCGCGCCACAACGGCGTGCAACTTTTCATCGCTCATCTGGCCAGCTGGCTCCGCACCCGCCGCTTTAGCGAGCCTACTTTTCGACCATCCGAAGCCACAAATCATTGAAAAAAACACGGTGTTTCGCGACTTTCCTACCTTTTCGCGCATCTGCATCTTCTTTCTTCTGACTCTTTCTCTTCTCCTATCTTCTCTCTTCTAATCTTTCTCTTCTCTCTGCCTCTGCCCTGCTCTGCTTTTCATCTGTCCATATTGTCGGAAGTTTGACTTCTAAACTTCCTTCGGTTAATGTGTCTTTCTGTTTATCTATCTATCTATCTATCTATCTGCAAGTTTGAAAACGAAGCTATTCTTGAACTTGACAACATCAAAAACTCTGCAATTCTGCGAGACTTCCTCAATTTTTGAACTTGAGAACGTCAAAAACTCAGCAATTCTGCGAGACTTCCTCCATTTTTCAAGTTGACCACATCAAAAACGAAGCAATGCTGCGAGACTTCCTCAATGTTCGAAGTTGACAACATGAAAAACGAAACAATTCTGCGAGACTTCCTTCAAAAATGGAAAGTTGAGTGCAGAGCTGACAGCCTCGTACCAATGCGTTTTGCGATTTTTCCACTCCACCTGTCTAAAGTATTGCGCCTGCCACGAAAAAGTGATGCCAGGTCATACGAAGTGCTGCACCTGTCAAATCATCTTCCCAAAACTGAAGATCTGATGCTCCAAAATGCATCCTAACAGCTCTGATGAACATGTCTCTTGTACTGCGCGTGTCACGGAAAATGCATCTTTGCAGATCCTCTTCAAATGTCCCACGCCTGCCATCCTTTTTGGAAATGCTACAAAACCCTCACGTTTTGTTCACTTTTGACAAGGTGCACAATCCCTTGCGCCTGCCACGCAAAACGACATCTGAACGCCAAAAAGTGGTCCGAACATGTGGTGCTTTTAACATTTTGACTTCGAAATGTGCTTCGCGCCACAACGGCTTTCACTTTTTCGACATCCAAACTTCTAAAAAAAAAGTGATCCGGAGCTGAGGTGTTTTGTACATTTTGACTTGGAAATGTTCTTCGCGCCACAACGGCGTGCAACTTTTCATCTCTCATCTGACCACATGGCTCCGCACTCACCGCGGCTTAGGGAGCCTACTTTTCGACCCTCCGGAGGGTTTCGCGACTTGCCTACCTTTTCGCGCACCTGGAACTTCTTTCTTCTCACTCTTTCTCTTTTTGATCTTCTTTCTTCTTCTCTTATCTTCTTTGACTCTTCCCATCTCTGCTTTTCATCTGTCCATATTGTCGGAAGTTTGACTTCTAAACTTCCTTCAAATAGTGCTATCTACAGGACCTCCATGCCTTCGTGTGTTTGTGTGTGTGTATGAGCGTGCTTCATAGGAACCCAGTGATTCGCACTCGCAAGCCCTACGCCAGATATTTCGATCTTTCTGTCTGCAAAGGTGAAAGGTGGGTCGTGCGGTGTGACCCCCGGAAGGCTTGCAGGCTGTCGAGACAATTACATGAAAGGCAGGGCTGAGCGGGGCTCAGCAGAGATAGACTACTTTGCAACTCTCTTGCGCACTCGCAAGAAACTCAGAGCCCTTGCTACTATTTCTCCCTAGAGTTCATGCGGCAAGGTGCCCGGAAAGTGTCCAAGAGCAGCAAGACCGGTGAACTCGATGTCCAACTGCCACAAGCCAAGTCTGCACAAGTTTTGCTCCCTGAACACTAGCAATCACTAAACAGCAACCTAGACAAAATATGACAAAATATGACAGATCTTTTCGGATTCGAAGCCATGACGCCATCATGCCGTGCCATGGACTTCAGATACCTCTGGCATGAAAGGGAAAAAGATCTGCGCAGCCCCTGTGATCGGGAACTGCCTCAGGCAAAAACGGCATACTGTGAAAAGTACAGTTAGTACAGTCAAAAAAGGACTCGGTCGGAGTGTGCACAAAATCGCCTCCAAAGGACGGCCGATTCACTCCAATTATCCAATGCTAAACTTGAAGGCGAAGGCTCCGGGGCTCCGGCTGCATGGTCTGCAAAGATATGCAAATCTTGCCATTGCAGTTGAGATGCCTTGCAGCATTGCAGACGTGCCAGACGCAGCATGCTGCCACTTTGCAGGATTTTACAGGTGCAGCGTGTAGCAACCGCCATTTTTGTCCTTTTTTACATTTGCCCAGTCTGCGCCAACCTCATTCCAAAGCCCACTCCATTCCCGGTGTCAATGCTCACGTCAACCTTAACTGTGAGCTTGCAAGTGTGTCACTAAATTGCACTTTGCAACATTGTGGGCTGAAGCTTTCTGCTCTCTAGCTGTTGAGAAGGAAGCATCGCTCAAGTACTGCATGTCAAGGACCTAGGAGAGATTGTAAACAGCGTTGGCAAGTCGTGAAAGGCAGAGATAAAAAGCTGAGCCAAATGCGATGTCCACTGTGTCCTTCGCATGCATGACTTGAACTGGACCCAGTTCAGGACTTTTGCTTCCTGACAAACAAAGATTCTTAAAGATGTTGTAAAACGCAAATTGCATTGCCACACTCTGCCACACTCTGCCACCAGGAAGCCCGACCTAATGTGAAGCGGGAGAATCTGATGTTCCTGGAGTTCAAACATGTTCAAACCCTCTTGTTGCAATGTGATGGCAACGCGTTGATTCTTGAAGCATGCGCAGCGTGCGCCGCAATTGTTCCCCTGCCTAAAGAAGGAAGGCAAAGAGCTTTGCAACCTGCAAGGCACTGCAAGGTCCGGGCTTCATTGAAATGGCAGAGTTTTCGTTTGAACTTTCCTGACCTGGGAGTCAGATCCTGATTGACAAAGTCAGTGAGGGCCCTGTCCACAAGAGTTGTGCGACAAAACGGCTTCCAACGTTTGCGAGACAGTAAATGATGTTGGATGTTCAAACCATTTACAAGTAAGATGTTGTGACACATCCGCTCACACAGTACCTAGCAGCGTGGCATTTCACCATGACTTCTGGCAGTCCTGTTGAGGTTGGGCCACAGCCAACTCAACAGCACGTTCAGCCACGACAGGCTGTCAAAGTCAGCGAAGGATTCGGCGCCTCTGCAAGGGATCAGTGCACGCTGCAAATGTTTTTCAAGTTTTGGTACTGCAATATGATAAAACAAAATAAAGCAAATCATAAATAAAACACACACAAATCACAAATCTGTACAATCCAAGTGTGAGTTGGCTGTAGAAAATAAGACTCTGACGGCTTGGCAACCTGGCTATAGACGGCTTCATTGCACGCCGGGTCCTTGCAGAGAAAATTCACGGTTCAGCATATTGACAAATTCTCGAAATCGACATCTCTGGGAGATTCCTGCTCTGTTTTGTTCTTGCTCTGCTTTGCTCTTGGTTGTTCTTCTCTGAATCCTGATTGAGGTAATCACGGATTCTTATATGTATTGCCAAGCTTGGGACGGTGAGATAGTTTCCTCTTCCATCTGGACCTGTTGGAAAACCCAAGACGTAAGATATCGTAAGATTATATAATCATCATCGGATCGGTAAGCGCAAGGGTTAGCACAGTACCATCATCTCCCCATCACCAAGGGACTCCATGATCCTTCGTCTTGCGAAAAGCCCTCTGATTGCGCTGCACCTCCTATCGAAGGTCGCAAAAACAATCCCCCAGTCCCCCAGTGAGCCTTTCCTCCGGCCCCAGTCCCGGCGGCAAGTCACGACACACAATCTTGAAAACGGATGACAGCATGACTTGACACAATACGCTGACAGTGGACCTGATGTGTACCGATAGAATCCAATAGACATATTTCTTCTTGCTCAACTGCCTACCTGAGTGACTTAGTGGTTTACCATGTTTTACCGTATCCTGTTTTTTTTCTCTCTCCTCCTGCATCGCAAGACTCCGGGGCAGCCGGAGAGCACCATCCTGTTCAGCAAATGACCTCGGCCCGCAAAATTCGGTGTCTGTCTCTTCTTGAGGATTCTGTAAACAATATGCCACAGTTCGCTCTCATTTGTTGAGGTCAAAGCATTTTGGACTCAAGGTCTGGAGTGGATTCCATTGCACAATATCCCAACACACTGAATCTAGAAGAGTTTAGAAGATCTATGCTGCCTTTCAGTGCCTTCATGTGTTGGGACCACTGCGATGAATGTCCAAGGTGTGAAGATAGGTCAACTACTCAGTTGCTCTTAGGCAGAGCACATGCACAAATGCATGTCTAATGAAAAGTGGAGTTTGGCCTCTTAGAGGCAAAAGCAAAAGCAACAGAGAGAGAAAGGAGAGACAGAGAGAGAGAGAGAAAAAAAAAAGAGATGCCGGCTGCCAAAGAGACAGAAATCTGCAAGCAGCAGGCTCCGAGGCTCTGCCATGCTCTGCGTACTTTTCTATGCCACGAAGTCTTTGGGACTAGAGCAAAACACATAATATGGAGTTCTCATTTATGAGATATCCATGCAAAAACATACGACTGAGCCTTGGTCAAACAGCAGGTACTACATAAGAGATTTGGTCAATGCCATTTGATGGTTTTTGACAGTGTTAGTCGGTTTTGGTCTTTTTGTGAATTCTCCAGTTATTTCTGTACGGTTGCCAGAGCGATGCTGTTGACCTTAGGCACAGGTTGGCATCTTTGGCCACCGATTCAAATCGAGAAGCCGGCTGGACTTAAGCCATCAATGCAGTCTGCTTGCACCGAAGACTACCAGCCCCTTCCATACCTTCAGAGTCAAAATGACAAGTTTTGTGCAGCTTACAGCTTGCGGGACTCTGATGTGAACTAGTCTTGTAGCTTCTGGGCAGCTGAGCTTCAACAAGTGATCACCATGATTACAACATCTTACAGCTTTTGGCATTGACGCATTGGCTGCACTGGTTGCACTAGCTGCACTGGCTGCACCGGCCTAAATCCCTGAGCTCCTGGCCTGTGATAGGCATCTTGTCCGCGGCTGCGCCTTTGATCGAACAAGAGAGACTGCTTCAGTTCTCAACACCAGCTAACGAGATTTCAGCAGACACCCGAACCAAGCACAAGTTGCTGGAGTCCCGCTACATCTCACATCGTCACCCGTCACGCCTTGAAGGCATGCTTTGGCCATATGACCGCCTGCAACAGGTACAGCCTGAGTGAAAAAGGCACAGAATATGCCGGCCGCGAAGCCTTCTCCACCAATCAGGCTATTGGTCTGCATACAACTTGTACCCTCAAACAAAAAACACTTTTTAAGGCCAGCTCTCAACGCATGACTTTGCCACAATACCTAATCCAGGAAAGTGAGAAGGATGCAGCCAAAATGATGTGATGCACATTTGACATGTACAACTGCCGATCCAGTTCGACTACTCAGCTAAATTGGGAAATGGCATGTAAAGCGATAAGTGATAGCTTTCTACACAAAATTCTTGGCACTGCTCAGGATCTGAGCTCACAAGTCCTTATGTTCCGATCTAGTAGCCAGCCCAAAGATCACACTGAATGACGGCCTTTTCTTAGGGGACCCTGATGGTTGCAATTTGTTTCGCTAAAACGTACATCTTCATGCAAAGCACAGGCGTGTTCAATGGCTTTGAGCATGCTGGACATCGCAGACCTGGTACTCTACAACAAAATTATGCCAAAAAAAACATACAAGCCCGGACAACTGCAATCAACCACTCACCGCGGGCTCAACAGCAAACCAGACACTGTATCCATGTCAATGCTTTTGCCAAAACAGCTGCATCTACACACAGGCAGGATACTGATGGCCATCTCTTTCATGATTGGGATCATCTACATATTGGCATTGTTTGTGGGATAAATAGAGAAGAGAAATCTTTGTCTTCAGCCAAATTTCAAACTGACAGGCATCTGTGATGGGGGTGCAGTATCATGAGAAGAAAATAACCATGTTACAAATGTTCAGGCATGTGACAAAAACAACTCCCTAGCAGGCCTCACCACCACACTCAGTGCAACGAATCACCTAGCAAACACTGGGAAGAAGCTAGCAACAAGGACTCGATGATGCCGCAATTCTTTTGAATATCTAATATCTACATAATTTTCTTTTCAACCAGCTGTTCTATCAATACTACAAAGACTACAAGGAACTCTTCCAAAGGCAGTGACACAGTTTCAATAAATGTGTTCCCTTCATCCAATCCTAAATAGTTCCTAGACCTCGAGCACTTCTGAGGTCTCGGCCACGGCAAGCTCAGCCTTGATAATTTGCTTTAGGTGAGTTCAAAAATGTTAAAAGTTGATAAACTCTATGATGAAATCCATAAATCATGGAAATATGACGACCTTCTCTGGAGGCATAAGGAGATTTACGCCGACATACAGTCCTTCGGGTACAGTAGTCAAGATTGTACCATTCAGTCAGAAATGTGTGCAGAGGTTCTATAGTCTATAGTTCTAACAAGATGGTGGAGAGACCAAAAGCTCCTTCATTTGCCTGTTCTTTCATGACATTTTAAACATGTCAGCATTGCAGCGTGGTCTGAGGCTAAATCACACGTGTCACACACGTCCATTATTTTTTCCTGTTTCCGCGCGCTTGCCGCTTATTTTTTCCTATCGGTTCATGCCATACACGAACATGTGTGATTCTTCACTGCCTTGGTCCTTTTGCCACCAACGCCACCAACAGCTACCGTTTGAAGTACTGCAAACACCTTTTGGTTCACAGCATTGAGACTCCGACTGCCAACCCAGAACCGCATCCAGCACAAGCTGTCCATCCATGCCGGCTCTCCCTTTGATTCAACCTTGTGGAGGATAAGATGCACAGCTGATGTGTCAGCGACAAGTGCTGAGACTCGCTGCCTGAAGCACTGGCTGCAGATCATTGAGCCCACACCTGGCTTCGTGAACAGCAATGATCATGAAAAAACAGACAAATTGTGGAGCAACCAGCAAGGAACGGATGCTATGCTGCTATGTATTGGAGCAATAGAAGGCAAAGCAAATGTGGAATGCACAATGACCTCGAAGCCACGGAAAAGCTGATGCCCAGGGCAATTCAAGGCACAATGCCTGAAGTCAAGCACCAAATCAAAAATAGGTTGACTCAAGGGAAGCCTGACACCCTGGCAGGGATGGTTAGACAAAGTCAAACAACACAGAGAAACTGTGAAAAGCCAAGCCATGCACGTCAGATTGACCTTTCCCATTTACAGCGTGCACCTGCAGAACAACAACGCCTCTGTGCCAAGACTTACTAAGTATGTCCACGTCTGTAAATTGCATCTGCTTGGGACTTTAGTAGGCAAACCACGATCACACATAATGAGGTAAATCCAATTAACAAAACCTGCAATCGGGGTTGATTTGTGCTAGCATCGTCCATTTCTGGTAAATTGGGAGTGATTTATCATTGAATTTACCGCATGAACACCCTTATGCAAAATCATGCTTCAGGCTCCCACAGTAAGTGACAAAGTTGCTCTCAAAACACGATCTGCAGCCTGAGGTGTGAAGCAAGTGTGAAGCAAATGTGTCTCAATCGAATTTGATGGTCTTCAGGCCTACGATTTCAACAGCTGCGCAGCCGCCCTTAGAAGCCGAACCCACATGACATCTTGTTGAGTTGGTGCTTCCTGCCAGGGGAGGCAACTGTGGCAATCTGCGGAAACTGCACCAGAACCAGCGCTGCAAACCTCAACGATAATGAACTGCGATTGAAGAGGGGGCAGAGTTGCCAAAAGAACCTGTCATATCTGCAACATTCTGCAGTGCCAACAACGCAAAGCTGACCCTGCAACTCAGTGTGTCGATAAGAAGAACAAGTTGGAACAAAGAGGTGCCACAAATGCTGTTACACTGTCAGGTCCACAGATGATTGCAGATTCTCAAGATTAAAGTGGCTTGCACACTTGGTACGGGCAAAGAACTTCTTGAATTTGGTTGCCAAAAGAAGACGGATTGCCTTGTTGCACAAGATTCGATTCAGCTTTCTTAGTGTCCAGAAAGCGTTTTCACAATAATATATATATATATATCACAATATAGTATATAGTGATAAGCAAACCGCAAAAGGCTGATCTAATCTCACCTGAACTTGTTGTACTTTCTCCACTTATGGTGCTACCATCCTTTTCCTCTGAAGGATTCGAGTGTGAGACGTCTTTGTCTCCAAAACCCAGAAGAACATAGTGCAGCATGGCCAGTTACAACACCGGAGGAGATCTATACATCAGATAAAGCAATGTTGCCCAAAAGAATACAAAAAAAGGAAACTGACAAATGAGACAAATAAGACAAATCCATACAATTCCTATCAAACATTTCAAATATCTCAAATGTCTCGGTGAGCTCTATCAGAATCTATGAATGGCCAAGATGATGGGCGCAGCAAATTCGAAGGACGGCACCCAATCGAACGTTTCGCCAAGCTCAGAGCAGTGCCTTGGTCCCCACACCTTCCACGGAGCTCGGATTTTGCAGCTGCAAGATGTCACAAGATGTCACAAGATGTCGCAAAATGTTGCAAGATGTGCTGCTTTTTCGAAAAAACAAAGGAAATCAAAGGAGCAAAACTAACCTATGTTCGCTAATGTTCGCTATTTGAAATGACCTCATGATTCCTGGGCCTCGTATTTTTCTACTGGAGCTTTTGGGTCCTGTGCTGTGAAGAGAAAGAAACTCTGTTAAGGATCAATATAATAGTGATCAACATGATCATCCCAGCTGCATCGTGTTTGGACATACTCTCTCTTTGAAAAAAGTGATCAAAGGCATGGAAAGCTGTCTGAATGGGATGCAGGCCGATGCGGGTTAGCAACAGGTGGTGTAAACAGGTGGCATGCTGTCTCCGTATTTGCACAGCGCCCACCTGGACTTCTGGCAAAGTCCAGCTGATTTCATACTTCCTGGTTCCAGGAGTGGCCTCAGCTCACACAGCGTCATGTCATACTTGTCACAATCTTGTCATAGTAATTCACAGTTTTTCACAGTTTGACTAGTGACATTGGTCATGCCCAATTCCCCCTCACAAGGCATCAAAGGCATTCGACCAAAGCACAGTGACTTGACCATCTTTTTTGAATCAACACTTGGGCCAAAAATGTAGTACAGCACCAGCACAACGGTACAAGCAGCCCCACCCTTGCAAACTGCAGCTGATAGTCTTGTTTTTTTTGTTTAAAGTAGGAAGGTGTATGCTTGTCCTATAGAATAGAGCGTCACTTGAAATTGCAGTGCTGTTTATTCTTGTCTCTCTGAGATCTGAACATCCAAGCATCGTGCAGCAGCAGCCTTCCTGGGCTGTTCAGGAACCTGCACAAAGGATTCAAAAAGGGGGAACTCAGCAGAGTACAGCACGAGTACACCTTGAGTAGAAAAAAGGCAAAAAGAGGGGGGAATTGGCACAAGAAAACAGCCGGGCATTGCCGGAGTACTGAACAAGCGACAGTTCAAGGTCCACGGTTTGACACATCTTGATGTGGTTTGACACCTAGTAACTCAATGTTCACTAAATGGAGTTCGGACATTTTTTAATTCAAGATGCTTTGTTTTGGATGTGTTCTTTCGAATGTAAATGTGTCGGCATCGTAGTTTGAGGGAAGCGAACCAAAGGCTTTGATCTGGAAAGGTGCAAAGTCTGACCTTAATCTTCAGCCCCAAGGCAATGTTTTAGGAAGATCAGACTTTAAGTCTTACAGGTGGAAAGCCGCAAAATGAGAACTACAATGGAGCACTTAATCTATCCTAATCTATCTTAAACATTCATAGATTCATAATCTATCTCAATCTCAAGTTCCTTATCAAGTTCCTTGAACCGTATCAATCTGCCTCAGGTGTGAAGTAACTCAATATAATCCGTACCTGTCCCGCCTGCGCGCAGGCTTCTTGGCTTCGCCTACGCAACTCTTCTTTTGCAGCGTGCACCTGGCACAAACACGCCGTAGCGTAGTATGCCACAAGACATCCAAAAAACTATGAGAAAAAATGATGAAGTATAACAATTACACCGGCAAGAGACACCAAACAATGTGGGGAAGAGAAAGAAAGTATATATAATAATGTGTAATGTATCTAAGGTAGATGATGAATGGAAACACACGAAAGCGACACATGTTTTTCCGCTACCAAACAGTGATTTTTTTTACATTAGAAAAGTCACGAGGAAGCTCTGGCGGCTGCCGTGCTGCTACGAGATCCAGAGCAGAGCAAAGGCATACAATTGGACAGAAAGCGCGCAGCCGCAGCTCTCGTCATGTGCCGGCCAGCTATCAGGAAGGCATCAACAGAGGTATCTGCGAAAAGAGGACCAGCAACCTTGTCTGCAGGCAAAGCTGTTGAAGTTCTTTCCACGAGCGGAGCCTTCGCACTGCAGACGAAGACATTGTCTGACATGACCCCGCAGAGAGATGTCACAGAGTCTCGACCGCGCGCAGCCGCAGCGGGCACGGCATGAAGTTTGGATGCCAGCCAGTGAGGCACTGCAACAGGTGGCAACAAGAATAAAATTACACTTTCATGGCACCTGTTGCAGTGACTGCCTAACATACGACAGAGATGCAAACAAGGAGCTACGGAAACAGCACTAGATTCTAGACCAAATTGGACATTCTCGGAACTTAAGCAGCAGGAAATTGTAAGAAAAAACAGGTCTACTCATCAGGACCTAAGACAAGAATGTTACGCCAGAACATCTAAGAATCTAAGATTATGTCACAAGACTGTCAAAGAAGAACCTTCTGAAACATCTGGCAAGATCTTCATACAAGAGCTTCACGAGCATATACAAACACCTGTAGAGAGCAAACATCTTCAGGATCTTCATGCAAGAGCTGCAAGAGCCTATGACAGCATGTCATCTGGACCTCCACAAGATCTTCGCAAAAGGAGCTGTACAGGCTCATGCAAGGACCTCCTCTCGGCATTTCAGAAGATCTTATAAGATCTTCATGTAAGGACGTCGAAGTTCGCACCGCGCCACAACGAGAGCAATCTGACACGCACAAAGTGGCGAGACGGTTGCGGTTTTCAGCCACTTTTTTCTCGAAGTCTATAAAGTACGGCGCCTGCCACGAAAAATGAGCGCGAGGCAAACCGGGACAACCATTTTGTGCCAGCCTGCGCACATGGACATCTCACGAGGTAAATTTTGTGCAAGAATTTACAGTGAAAAAGCTGGGGACCACAGAGCGTACCACAGTGGAAAAAACCGCCTTTAACACTTACTAAGAACCCCTCAGTGTGGACACACTGTTTGGGGAACAATTGATCTGCAATTCGTTGCACATGTTGATGCACCTCGTGAAGTGCTTCCGCGCCTTTGATCTTTGTGTTTTCATCCAACCACTGCAGCCTTGCAAACATACGGCAGAAAAGTCAGAGATGGGCTGGAAGAAATTATAAAGGAATAAAAAAAACATGTTAGTCTCATGTTAGTCTCAAAAGAAGAACATCTTAGCTTTGCGCTTGTCGGGATGCAGCAGCAGCACCAGCTTCTTCCATGCTTGCAGAATAGCCTGACTGTCAATTTCATCACACGAACAGTTGGCAGACCTGAGAGATCGCTGTCTGATGCTTCCCTATGAAAGGGATTCCTGCCTCTTCCTTTGCATCTCCAGGGATCTGTAGCCTCTCCTAAAACACATGAGCACTCTAATTATGGAGTCACATGAGCACTCTATGCAGACCCTATGCAGACCTTGTGCAATCCTTCAAAATCTTCAAACATGTTCAAACCCACCTCAGCTGAGCCTGCACCCAGGATGCGCTGAATCCTGACACATCATGAAGAAAGACATCGAAAGACCTTTTCATCGAGGACCTGGATGTCAAACAAAAGGTATGAAGGGCAGGGAAATGTAAACACAGGGCCACAGGAAGCCACGGCATCCCAGAAACAAGGACCGAAAGCGCTGGCATGACATTGGATTGAGCATTGAAAGCTGCTCCGCAAACAAAATCTGTGCTCTTGTTGACGCTTGCTATCAACCTAACTGAGATCCTGGTAACATTTGATAACATTATTTGAAAAGTCACGTTTGTACTCAAACTGGTAGAAAGTAAAAGACAGTGCGCCAAGCCAAATAGTGATCTCTGAGCGTGTGTGGCAGAATTGAATATTTTCAATCTCTATTTTGTATATACCCAAAACTGGGCACACTTCATCTCCATTTTGTCGTCCACTTCTATACACTAAGCAAAGTACCCTGCTCCAATGCCTTACAAAGAGGCATCATGATGTTTGAGGGCACGACTCGACAGCCACATCCTTTCTGGACGAAGTTGTCTTGGCCTTGGCATCGAAGGAGGGCAAAGGATACAAAATATCTGTCGACACAAGGAAGTTCAAACGCTATAATGATATAATATATATATATATATATATGTACGTATATACATATATAAATATATACGTGTATGCCTGGTTCGCCGTCGCTCTTATCGACAATGTTGCGGTGGGTTTGGGGTGGGGGGGTCGG
>Ga0126342_10016025_pt1 | contig 13092 bp, 10 predicted proteins | sample Cyp1metagenome_FD_92528 | JGI IMG/M metagenome (GOLD analysis project Ga0126342, IMG submission 92528) | Coral microbial communities from Lord Howe Island, Old Settlement Bay, Australia - Cyphastrea 1 metagenome | ecosystem: Host-associated > Invertebrates > Cnidaria > Coral ... | reverse complement strand
TGTGTGTGTGTGTGGCTTTTATCCTACTACACAGCGTAGCTAAAGATTACTTCATGGCGGTCTTGAATCAGGAATACTCAGCGCCATAATCTCTCCTCAGTCACCTCTGTCACTTTCCTATGTCCTTTGCTGTGTCGCCAGGGATCCCCACCCGGCTGGTTTCTTCCCTCTGGATGCGCTCGTGCAACTCGCTGTGCAGGACACGCAGCCGCTCCTTCAAGGGACCTGGCCATGAATCCGGCAGTGGTAAGAGCTGTGGTAACAGCTGCATTCCCCGTTGTCAGTGGCCTTCTTCGTGTGCCAGCGCTTGCAACTTGGCATAGGCCTGCTGTTGAGCCTCAGGAGATGGATGAGGAATGCTGACAACATCCAACCATCAAACATCATCAGTATCACAAGTATTAAATATTACAAATATAAATTGATTACATATCTTTGAGTGTGATTCATTGGCAGGCCTCCACCAAGTTTCGCAACTTCGTGGTGGCATACTCCACACCTCAGCCACGACAGGGGCGAGGTCCAGGAAGCCCTGCCCCTAGAGATCTGGAAGTCGACTGCGCCGATGCCGACGAGGAGCTGTATCCTCCGACACTGGAGGCAGCATCATCCATCAAGGATGAAGCCAATCCATGTGGCGACGAGCCTCCGAAGCAATCGAAGGGACCAAAAAATAGCTGCATAGATCCCAGCCATGTTGAAAGGCGTCCGATCAATATGTTAAGCTCCATGATGGGAGAGCTGCACCTGGCTGCCGTGGTGTGGTGGGCGATGAGCCCAGCTTCTTCACCTGAAACAAATCTTTCGGCATCTAGATCCATCAAAGGCACCAGGGTTTGAACACTACATGGGTGAAGCAAAACATTCCAAAATCGTGGGCGATTTCTGTGGGTATATTGACCTCAACTGGGCATGGGGGATCTGCAAACGTAACGCTGCAAAGCCACCAAGCAGGGTCGGAAGGTGCAGCCCCGCAACCTGAGCTGGTCGTCAGGACCCTTGACTCAGAAGAAATCTGACAGATTCATCGCGGATTCCAATGTTTCATCTCACTACCCATTCTTTCTACAAGAAACAACCCTTCAAAATGAAATTGTGGGTTCCTGGAATTGGCCATTGGAATTCCGGTGTGCCTGTTCTCATTAAAATGTCTGATTCATCAGGAATTTATGGCAGATTCATGCCAGATTCATGGGAGTTTCATACATTTCTTCAAGGATGTTCAACTACCAAAAACAAACAGAACAAGTCCAAGTCAGATTCAAAAAACATGCAAGTATTCCAATCTTCTGGGGTCACATTAGCGGTGGATTTGCAGTGAACCCGTGACTTTGTGATGTCTGTCCCCGATGTTTTTGCGCATGCAAATTCCGTTTGGGCATTAGGAAGGTTCGATGCAGAGGGTGCGTAAGTTTCATGACGGTGTGGCACAGGTTTCATCGGCTTTCATTTGGCTGAATGGTTCGCACAAGTTTCATGCAGGTGCCAGAGAAACCCTCAAATACATATAATTATTAGTCAAGATCTGCAAGCTGAAAACTCCAACCGCCACATAAGCACACCCACATGATGATCGTTGGTGGTCACAGCAAAGACAAAGAGCCATCGTTGCTCAATGCCAATGCGCTTGAATTAGAACCTAAAAGATTCAAATACAGATCACTAATGACTCAGACTTCAAAGTTCATGCAACTACTTTTTCCCGCAACCTTCTCATTCCAGGGTTCGCCCCCTCACTTCACTCTCTTGGTGCTTGTTAAGCAGCTCATCCAACTCCCTCATCCTCTGCTCCTCTACACACCTGATACTGGTCAGTGAAGAAAGGAATCATCTTTTTTCAAATCTTAACGCTATGGTTCATTCCTTCAAGGGACTAAGGAATCCTCATTCCGACTTTGCAAGTTTCCCACTGTCCACCTCAAAGCCAAGCATGATCATGGATGTGGCACATACTCTGCAAGTGGACTTCATGAAATTTGATTATGATATATTCATATATATTCTACCTCCTTGCGCTTCTGACTTCAGAGATCATTCCTCCCAGCTGTGGAATAGATAAGGGCAACTCTTCAATTTTTCACCTTGGATTATTCTAAACCTAAAATAGAGGGGCCCAATAGATAATATAGACATATATAGACAATATCCTCCCAGCTGGGGAATCATATCCGGAATATATAATATATATAATCTGAATATCTGGATTATCCAATATCTGCTATCCCCAAAAGATTGGAGGAAACCCGCCTGGTTTGATGCTCTTGGCGCCGTCGCAGGTTCTCCTCTTCGCGTTCCAAGTGGCCACGGCCATCCACGGGGCGTCCACGATAGTAGCGCCGGCGTTGCCTGAAAATTTTTTAGGGTACAGATGAGTACAGACATCACATCTCAATGATTTTCCCATTAAAAATTGTGATTTTCCCATTAAAAATTGTGATTTTCCCATTAAAATGGGTGATTTTTCAATCATTGAGGGATGTCATAGATGTGCATCTATGCATATATATATATATATCGATGTATATCGATCTGTTTCTATGGATATTCATTCTGAATGAACACTTGCTTCCTTCAAATGTAGGTGGCATACAATTATCTGATAATTGACGTGGTTACCCGACCTTACCCGTATGAAAGATGATGATTGAAATTTGATTGTTATCTCTGGGCTTTATTATATTGTACGGAGCGGGGTCAATCCAGGGGTGGTGAAATGTTTTTCCCCTGCTGGTCTGAAAGTTGGACAACCGGTGTGATCAACAGCAAGAACACCGACTCCAAATACGTGTACAAAACGGTTAAAACGGGCCAGCATCTGGCACGGCTGAGTAAGAATATTTCAGAGCCAATGGGAATTTGTGATTGCTTCTGAATATGTTGAATCGAAACTGTGACCAATCAAGCAAATCCACAACACAATTTGTGCAAATGTTCGACATCCTCACCCACGTGATCATCGTGATCCCACGTGCACATGTATCACCATGCCCCGATACAACACATCCCAGAGAATTACTTCGAGTCTTATGCCTCTGATAACTTAAGTTGATAGGACGAGTCGCTTCATACCCTCCTGGCACTGAATCACACGAGTCTTGTGATCGTCTTCCTGAAGCGATGCGGAACATCGTGCACCCGGAAGCTTTCACAAACGTTTTTAAAAGGACCAGAGTTTGGAATCAGGCACTGCATGGCACTGCCACGTTTCTCAAAGCATCAGCGTTTCCAGCGGTCCTCCATCTGCTTGACATAGGACTGCATGTCCCTGAGGCGTTGCTGTCTTGCAAACGCATCCTGGCGGCAAAGAATCTTTTTTCTGGGCATGCAGACTCGACACACTTTGGACATGCTTTCCATTTGGAATGTGTTATATTGTGTTATAGTCACCTGCTTGTGCAGCATGTCTCCATGCCATGCTTGGTCTGATTGGTGAGCTCCTTTCCCTCCGCACCTCATACAGGTCATGATGACAACGCTCCCACGCTCGCTCGAAATCCTGCGTCATTGGCGGCAACAATTCCTTTTCAATTAATTGAACTTTCAATTTCCGTATCAATCCTGGAAGCTCTAAAGCTCCACTTTCATTTGTCCATTGGCCGCACACCATCGCACACCCACATCTCCAGTCATGTCACACGACGTCACACGACGTCACACGACATCTCGCCGTCTCGCCGTCCACCCTGGCGCCTTTTGCGGTGCAGGCCGTGGACTCACCCGGCGCCGCTCCCGCGGAGGGCTCTCGGAGCCCTTGAGGCGCTGTGAGTACTTGGGGACCTCAGCAGCAACCAGCAGATCCAGCGGGGGATATGGCAACAACATGCAAGAAATTGCAACAACCATGGATATATGATATATCAACAAATATCCATCATGGATATATCACAAATGGGGATTTGATATAGCAACCATCACTAACAAATCACACAGCATCATCAACATTTGGAGACGTGAAGAATTGCAAAAGAAGTGAGGGAAGAGAAGCAAACCACAAAAAGTTGAATGCGTTTTTTTCTACAAAGCACATGCGAACGGTCTGTTAGTTCTGGACACAGTGTCAGAAACTGAGCTATGCGTTTTTAGGATCTGCGGCTTTTGCACTCACTTTCGCCGCTTCTTTCCAGGCTTCACCCTGGACTTCACAGCCTTCCCTTCCTTCTCCTGCTTCTTCTTCCACGCCACGGCAACTTGGAAGGAGCGCTCCAGCTCCGCCTCCGAGTGGTCCTTGGGCTTCACCCTGAGATTTCGAGTTGAACCACCAACCTTGCAACATGCATGCCACTGCTGCTCAGCATGGCTCCAATTTACCCCTGTGTGGGGCACCTTGGGGTGGAACACCGGCAGCTCCGACAGCGTGACCACGGGCTTCACCCGGCGCTGCAGGTGGGCCTTCTCCGTGAGCAACAGGGCCTTCGCCTCGGCCGCAGCCTTCTCGGTGAAGTAGCCGCCAAAAATCCCCTTGCCGCTGTTGGGACGGATTCGCACCTCCCACTTTTTGTAGTTCTTGTGCCACTTCACCCCCGGCACTTCGCTGGTGAAGTTGGGGTCCTTCTGCCTGGGCTCGCTGAGGATGCCCTTCTCCACCAGCTCTGCACGGAAGGCCTTGGCGGCCTCGAGAGCTGCTGCGTCGGCCTGGGCCTCAGAGATGCCTGGGCCCATGAAGTTTTTCACCGGAAACTTCCGACTTGTTCTGCGAGTCTTTTTGCCTTTGGCATCTCGTTCGAAAAATTGAACGCACCAGGATTGCTGGTTGTTCCTCCAAGTGATATTCGGCACGCCGCTTTGCTTCGCCACATTGTTTCTTGTGAACACGTACGGTTTCTGCTCCCCAGAAGATGGTGGGGGATGCTCAGCGGCAGCGACTGCAGCTGGGGCTTCTTTGATCTTTCCGTCTGAAGGTTTCACCTCCTCTTCTGCAAGACCCACAGACTCGAAGACTTCCACGCCCTGCATGGCATTGCTGCCGCCTGAGGACGATAGCCGTCGGAGACCGTTCTCATCATAAGCCCAACCATGACCATGACCCGCCCAAACAGAAGTGGGCAGGTCCCTCATCCAAGGCCACATCTTCATGCAATCCAGGCCGTGGACCTTGTAGTCCTGACATTGGCAACTGGGCGGCAAAAATTGGCCAGGAACATCGGGGGGTCTCCATCTGGCTGTGCGAGACATGCCATGATAACCAGAAACAAGTCGGCGTTTCAATTGATGCAAATGACATTAATGTACATTACTCACAACAGACTGAACGCGACGGCTTCACAATTGATAATGTGAGCCTATCCAGACAGGCCGGTCCTGCATTTGCAAGTCGCAATCCGATGGTGGCTTTGGTGGCATCGTCTGCAAACATGGCCCAAATGCCTCTACCTGCAGGAAATGGTTGGGAGCGAACACCAACATCTTTGAATCCTCTCCCTCTCAACCCTTACCTCTACAAAGGGCACTGGTAAACAACATGGGCAACAAATGAATACCACCCGAAATACGGTGGAGAGGTCCAGGGACTCAACGGACAGGCGGCAAAATGCGGCCTCACTGTCGAACAGAGTTGTGCACAGGCTGTTCTGGTCGTAAAATCGCTGCAGGCACCGTAAGCCATGTCCAGTGAGACGCAGCACACATGCTGGTGCATGTGGTGGTGGAGGAGATGGCGTTCCGAAAGCCGAGCCCAAGAAGAAGTTGGCAGGGCAACAGGGCCTGCATTTAGCTTCTGTACAGAGGCTTCTTGCTTGATATTGCTTGATAAAGCGGGCCACCATATTTCCATAACGATGATAAAATATGATAAAATATGATAAGTATGGCTTGCACGGCGTCGTGTGCCAACGGTTGACAAGGCAGAAACTTGACACCAGCAACAACCCCAGGGTATCTAGACATGTTTTTTTCTGTTGGAAAAAATTCACTGGTGACACTGGACTGAAAGGCATCACATCCTATCTTTTGTTCATCAATATTCATGAATTATTTGGCAACTGGACTGCTGAATCAGCCTAACGGGGGTGAGAATGATTTTGAAAAGGACGTCACCACATCACCTGGTGGGGCTCCAAGTCTTGGAACTCCGAAAGGCCAAGCACTGCTTCGCCCAGGTCGCCGCTAGTGAAGCGAATGCATGCATCTTTTGCAGGGTCAAACGGCGCCGTTTGGCCGGCTTGGATTCTGGCTCAGCTGTCGCTTGACTCCTTGCTGGTATCATGCTCTGCTCTGGTACCATCTCCTCAGTTGCAACTTCGTATCCGCTGTTTTTAGGATTTTGACGTTGCTCCTCCGCGATCTCATCTTTCACCCGGACATCCTGAAGAGGGAGTTCACAATCAAAACTTGAAGACCTCATCTCTTCTTCTATCTCCTCCTTGATCTCTGTCTTCACCCGCAGCAACAGATCATCCATCTCCATCCTCTTCTGTGGACTTTCACGTTTGACTTGTTGCTCAGCACATCTCTCCGTTTTGACCTTCACACCATCAGGAAGCTCTTTCTTTGCTGAGTTCAGTCCCTCTGTATGCATTGTCTTTTGCACATCCCGGCGGGTCAAACGGCGCCGTTTGACCCGCCGGGATGTGCAAAAGACAATGCATACAGAGGGACTGAACTCAGCAAAGAAAGAGCTTCCTGATGGTGTGAAGGTCAAAACGGAGAGATGTGCTGAGCAACAAGTCAAACGTGAAAGTCCACAGAAGAGGATGGAGATGGATGATCTGTTGCTGCGGGTGAAGACAGAGATCAAGGAGGAGATAGAAGAAGAGATGAGGTCTTCAAGTTTTGATTGTGAACTCCCTCTTCAGGATGTCCGGGTGAAAGATGAGATCGCGGAGGAGCAACGTCAAAATCCTAAAAACAGCGGATACGAAGTTGCAACTGAGGAGATGGTACCAGAGCAGAGCATGATACCAGCAAGGAGTCAAGCGACAGCTGAGCCAGAATCCAAGCCGGCCAAACGGCGCCGTTTGACCCTGCAAAAGATGCATGCATTCGCTTCACTAGCGGCGACCTGGGCGAAGCAGTGCTTGGCCTTTCGGAGTTCCAAGACTTGGAGCCCCACCAGGTGATGTGGTGACGTCCTTTTCAAAATCATTCTCACCCCCGTTAGGCTGATTCAGCAGTCCAGTTGCCAAATAATTCATGAATATTGATGAACAAAAGATAGGATGTGATGCCTTTCAGTCCAGTGTCACCAGTGAATTTTTTCCAACAGAAAAAAACATGTCTAGATACCCTGGGGTTGTTGCTGGTGTCAAGTTTCTGCCTTGTCAACCGTTGGCACACGACGCCGTGCAAGCCATACTTATCATATTTTATCATATTTTATCATCGTTATGGAAATATGGTGGCCCGCTTTATCAAGCAATATCAAGCAAGAAGCCTCTGTACAGAAGCTAAATGCAGGCCCTGTTGCCCTGCCAACTTCTTCTTGGGCTCGGCTTTCGGAACGCCATCTCCTCCACCACCACATGCACCAGCATGTGTGCTGCGTCTCACTGGACATGGCTTACGGTGCCTGCAGCGATTTTACGACCAGAACAGCCTGTGCACAACTCTGTTCGACAGTGAGGCCGCATTTTGCCGCCTGTCCGTTGAGTCCCTGGACCTCTCCACCGTATTTCGGGTGGTATTCATTTGTTGCCCATGTTGTTTACCAGTGCCCTTTGTAGAGGTAAGGGTTGAGAGGGAGAGGATTCAAAGATGTTGGTGTTCGCTCCCAACCATTTCCTGCAGGTAGAGGCATTTGGGCCATGTTTGCAGACGATGCCACCAAAGCCACCATCGGATTGCGACTTGCAAATGCAGGACCGGCCTGTCTGGATAGGCTCACATTATCAATTGTGAAGCCGTCGCGTTCAGTCTGTTGTGAGTAATGTACATTAATGTCATTTGCATCAATTGAAACGCCGACTTGTTTCTGGTTATCATGGCATGTCTCGCACAGCCAGATGGAGACCCCCCGATGTTCCTGGCCAATTTTTGCCGCCCAGTTGCCAATGTCAGGACTACAAGGTCCACGGCCTGGATTGCATGAAGATGTGGCCTTGGATGAGGGACCTGCCCACTTCTGTTTGGGCGGGTCATGGTCATGGTTGGGCTTATGATGAGAACGGTCTCCGACGGCTATCGTCCTCAGGCGGCAGCAATGCCATGCAGGGCGTGGAAGTCTTCGAGTCTGTGGGTCTTGCAGAAGAGGAGGTGAAACCTTCAGACGGAAAGATCAAAGAAGCCCCAGCTGCAGTCGCTGCCGCTGAGCATCCCCCACCATCTTCTGGGGAGCAGAAACCGTACGTGTTCACAAGAAACAATGTGGCGAAGCAAAGCGGCGTGCCGAATATCACTTGGAGGAACAACCAGCAATCCTGGTGCGTTCAATTTTTCGAACGAGATGCCAAAGGCAAAAAGACTCGCAGAACAAGTCGGAAGTTTCCGGTGAAAAACTTCATGGGCCCAGGCATCTCTGAGGCCCAGGCCGACGCAGCAGCTCTCGAGGCCGCCAAGGCCTTCCGTGCAGAGCTGGTGGAGAAGGGCATCCTCAGCGAGCCCAGGCAGAAGGACCCCAACTTCACCAGCGAAGTGCCGGGGGTGAAGTGGCACAAGAACTACAAAAAGTGGGAGGTGCGAATCCGTCCCAACAGCGGCAAGGGGATTTTTGGCGGCTACTTCACCGAGAAGGCTGCGGCCGAGGCGAAGGCCCTGTTGCTCACGGAGAAGGCCCACCTGCAGCGCCGGGTGAAGCCCGTGGTCACGCTGTCGGAGCTGCCGGTGTTCCACCCCAAGGTGCCCCACACAGGGGTAAATTGGAGCCATGCTGAGCAGCAGTGGCATGCATGTTGCAAGGTTGGTGGTTCAACTCGAAATCTCAGGGTGAAGCCCAAGGACCACTCGGAGGCGGAGCTGGAGCGCTCCTTCCAAGTTGCCGTGGCGTGGAAGAAGAAGCAGGAGAAGGAAGGGAAGGCTGTGAAGTCCAGGGTGAAGCCTGGAAAGAAGCGGCGAAAGTGAGTGCAAAAGCCGCAGATCCTAAAAACGCATAGCTCAGTTTCTGACACTGTGTCCAGAACTAACAGACCGTTCGCATGTGCTTTGTAGAAAAAAACGCATTCAACTTTTTGTGGTTTGCTTCTCTTCCCTCACTTCTTTTGCAATTCTTCACGTCTCCAAATGTTGATGATGCTGTGTGATTTGTTAGTGATGGTTGCTATATCAAATCCCCATTTGTGATATATCCATGATGGATATTTGTTGATATATCATATATCCATGGTTGTTGCAATTTCTTGCATGTTGTTGCCATATCCCCCGCTGGATCTGCTGGTTGCTGCTGAGGTCCCCAAGTACTCACAGCGCCTCAAGGGCTCCGAGAGCCCTCCGCGGGAGCGGCGCCGGGTGAGTCCACGGCCTGCACCGCAAAAGGCGCCAGGGTGGACGGCGAGACGGCGAGATGTCGTGTGACGTCGTGTGACGTCGTGTGACATGACTGGAGATGTGGGTGTGCGATGGTGTGCGGCCAATGGACAAATGAAAGTGGAGCTTTAGAGCTTCCAGGATTGATACGGAAATTGAAAGTTCAATTAATTGAAAAGGAATTGTTGCCGCCAATGACGCAGGATTTCGAGCGAGCGTGGGAGCGTTGTCATCATGACCTGTATGAGGTGCGGAGGGAAAGGAGCTCACCAATCAGACCAAGCATGGCATGGAGACATGCTGCACAAGCAGGTGACTATAACACAATATAACACATTCCAAATGGAAAGCATGTCCAAAGTGTGTCGAGTCTGCATGCCCAGAAAAAAGATTCTTTGCCGCCAGGATGCGTTTGCAAGACAGCAACGCCTCAGGGACATGCAGTCCTATGTCAAGCAGATGGAGGACCGCTGGAAACGCTGATGCTTTGAGAAACGTGGCAGTGCCATGCAGTGCCTGATTCCAAACTCTGGTCCTTTTAAAAACGTTTGTGAAAGCTTCCGGGTGCACGATGTTCCGCATCGCTTCAGGAAGACGATCACAAGACTCGTGTGATTCAGTGCCAGGAGGGTATGAAGCGACTCGTCCTATCAACTTAAGTTATCAGAGGCATAAGACTCGAAGTAATTCTCTGGGATGTGTTGTATCGGGGCATGGTGATACATGTGCACGTGGGATCACGATGATCACGTGGGTGAGGATGTCGAACATTTGCACAAATTGTGTTGTGGATTTGCTTGATTGGTCACAGTTTCGATTCAACATATTCAGAAGCAATCACAAATTCCCATTGGCTCTGAAATATTCTTACTCAGCCGTGCCAGATGCTGGCCCGTTTTAACCGTTTTGTACACGTATTTGGAGTCGGTGTTCTTGCTGTTGATCACACCGGTTGTCCAACTTTCAGACCAGCAGGGGAAAAACATTTCACCACCCCTGGATTGACCCCGCTCCGTACAATATAATAAAGCCCAGAGATAACAATCAAATTTCAATCATCATCTTTCATACGGGTAAGGTCGGGTAACCACGTCAATTATCAGATAATTGTATGCCACCTACATTTGAAGGAAGCAAGTGTTCATTCAGAATGAATATCCATAGAAACAGATCGATATACATCGATATATATATATATATGCATAGATGCACATCTATGACATCCCTCAATGATTGAAAAATCACCCATTTTAATGGGAAAATCACAATTTTTAATGGGAAAATCACAATTTTTAATGGGAAAATCATTGAGATGTGATGTCTGTACTCATCTGTACCCTAAAAAATTTTCAGGCAACGCCGGCGCTACTATCGTGGACGCCCCGTGGATGGCCGTGGCCACTTGGAACGCGAAGAGGAGAACCTGCGACGGCGCCAAGAGCATCAAACCAGGCGGGTTTCCTCCAATCTTTTGGGGATAGCAGATATTGGATAATCCAGATATTCAGATTATATATATTATATATTCCGGATATGATTCCCCAGCTGGGAGGATATTGTCTATATATGTCTATATTATCTATTGGGCCCCTCTATTTTAGGTTTAGAATAATCCAAGGTGAAAAATTGAAGAGTTGCCCTTATCTATTCCACAGCTGGGAGGAATGATCTCTGAAGTCAGAAGCGCAAGGAGGTAGAATATATATGAATATATCATAATCAAATTTCATGAAGTCCACTTGCAGAGTATGTGCCACATCCATGATCATGCTTGGCTTTGAGGTGGACAGTGGGAAACTTGCAAAGTCGGAATGAGGATTCCTTAGTCCCTTGAAGGAATGAACCATAGCGTTAAGATTTGAAAAAAGATGATTCCTTTCTTCACTGACCAGTATCAGGTGTGTAGAGGAGCAGAGGATGAGGGAGTTGGATGAGCTGCTTAACAAGCACCAAGAGAGTGAAGTGAGGGGGCGAACCCTGGAATGAGAAGGTTGCGGGAAAAAGTAGTTGCATGAACTTTGAAGTCTGAGTCATTAGTGATCTGTATTTGAATCTTTTAGGTTCTAATTCAAGCGCATTGGCATTGAGCAACGATGGCTCTTTGTCTTTGCTGTGACCACCAACGATCATCATGTGGGTGTGCTTATGTGGCGGTTGGAGTTTTCAGCTTGCAGATCTTGACTAATAATTATATGTATTTGAGGGTTTCTCTGGCACCTGCATGAAACTTGTGCGAACCATTCAGCCAAATGAAAGCCGATGAAACCTGTGCCACACCGTCATGAAACTTACGCACCCTCTGCATCGAACCTTCCTAATGCCCAAACGGAATTTGCATGCGCAAAAACATCGGGGACAGACATCACAAAGTCACGGGTTCACTGCAAATCCACCGCTAATGTGACCCCAGAAGATTGGAATACTTGCATGTTTTTTGAATCTGACTTGGACTTGTTCTGTTTGTTTTTGGTAGTTGAACATCCTTGAAGAAATGTATGAAACTCCCATGAATCTGGCATGAATCTGCCATAAATTCCTGATGAATCAGACATTTTAATGAGAACAGGCACACCGGAATTCCAATGGCCAATTCCAGGAACCCACAATTTCATTTTGAAGGGTTGTTTCTTGTAGAAAGAATGGGTAGTGAGATGAAACATTGGAATCCGCGATGAATCTGTCAGATTTCTTCTGAGTCAAGGGTCCTGACGACCAGCTCAGGTTGCGGGGCTGCACCTTCCGACCCTGCTTGGTGGCTTTGCAGCGTTACGTTTGCAGATCCCCCATGCCCAGTTGAGGTCAATATACCCACAGAAATCGCCCACGATTTTGGAATGTTTTGCTTCACCCATGTAGTGTTCAAACCCTGGTGCCTTTGATGGATCTAGATGCCGAAAGATTTGTTTCAGGTGAAGAAGCTGGGCTCATCGCCCACCACACCACGGCAGCCAGGTGCAGCTCTCCCATCATGGAGCTTAACATATTGATCGGACGCCTTTCAACATGGCTGGGATCTATGCAGCTATTTTTTGGTCCCTTCGATTGCTTCGGAGGCTCGTCGCCACATGGATTGGCTTCATCCTTGATGGATGATGCTGCCTCCAGTGTCGGAGGATACAGCTCCTCGTCGGCATCGGCGCAGTCGACTTCCAGATCTCTAGGGGCAGGGCTTCCTGGACCTCGCCCCTGTCGTGGCTGAGGTGTGGAGTATGCCACCACGAAGTTGCGAAACTTGGTGGAGGCCTGCCAATGAATCACACTCAAAGATATGTAATCAATTTATATTTGTAATATTTAATACTTGTGATACTGATGATGTTTGATGGTTGGATGTTGTCAGCATTCCTCATCCATCTCCTGAGGCTCAACAGCAGGCCTATGCCAAGTTGCAAGCGCTGGCACACGAAGAAGGCCACTGACAACGGGGAATGCAGCTGTTACCACAGCTCTTACCACTGCCGGATTCATGGCCAGGTCCCTTGAAGGAGCGGCTGCGTGTCCTGCACAGCGAGTTGCACGAGCGCATCCAGAGGGAAGAAACCAGCCGGGTGGGGATCCCTGGCGACACAGCAAAGGACATAGGAAAGTGACAGAGGTGACTGAGGAGAGATTATGGCGCTGAGTATTCCTGATTCAAGACCGCCATGAAGTAATCTTTAGCTACGCTGTGTAGTAGGATAAAAGCCACACACACACACA
>Ga0126342_10016024_pt1 | contig 13092 bp, 11 predicted proteins | sample Cyp1metagenome_FD_92528 | JGI IMG/M metagenome (GOLD analysis project Ga0126342, IMG submission 92528) | Coral microbial communities from Lord Howe Island, Old Settlement Bay, Australia - Cyphastrea 1 metagenome | ecosystem: Host-associated > Invertebrates > Cnidaria > Coral ... | reverse complement strand
GTTAAAGTAGGCATCATCAATAGCATTTACAAACCTCGGATTGATGATCTTTCATTATCTGTCATGATCTTTCATGATCTTTCATATCCAGGATTGTTATCATCTCACAACATATCACAACCAAAAAGTCAAGCGGAATCCATAAATCTCAGTATTGCAAGAAACCACTCACCGATTTGCGTCACACGCTCGGTCACTTGCTCCGGAGGCGTCCCAGCCTTTTCTTGGGCAGCGCCGATCCAATGGATAAGCAGTTCACTATGATCGATTGAATAGATATAGATATAGATATAGATATAGATATAGATATAGATATAGATATAGATATAGATATGATATATATTGTGTTAATAGATCTAGTTTACATTAGTTTACATAGATATCTTCGATGTATGATGTAATATGATATACTACTATATACTACTGTAAAATATGTTACTTACAAATATGATGACTACCAGAGATTGAGGCTGGAAAGATGGAAACCCCTTCAGTTTCTCGTTCTGCCGTGGCCTTGCCTTCAGCGCAAAGTGCTCAATCACAGCTTCCTTTTTAGCCTGATTTGATCTTCCCATTCAGGATCGAAACGGAAAACGTCCAACATCACCATGTCAAAACATGCTGAACATAAATCTCCTGGTAAAATCCAGTCTGCCAAGCAGCTCCATGCCATGCATGCCTCAATTTGCTTGGGAAAAGTACGGGAATGTGAGGATTTTGTTTGACCTGAAAACAATTCAGACCCATTCATGCAGGTTTGAAGTTCGGTCAATACATGTCCACACGGTCCACACATTTGCCATTTGACAATGCTAAGCATGTTGGAAGGAGCGGTTCCACTGCTAAAAGTCTTTGCCAGGTCACATTTCTTCGTCTGGCACTGAGAGGCCATCCTCACCTTGGTTCAAAAGAAAGAAAAAACGATGCACGAGTCATGTGTCAAAATGTGACAACCAGCAGAGAGGTATGGCTATACCCACTGTCATGGTATGGACAATGGTTGAGTACCATTCTGTTGCAAAGACTAAAGTTGTAACTTGCCACTGGGCTCTCTGACGCATCGCTGACTGAAGGGTCTTGTAGACGATGCCGCCCTCCTAGCGTTGATTTACACCTGAAGCATCCTATTGCTTGTCTCCATAACACTGGTGATTTATATATTTACACTACGTCATTTAGACTGAACCTATGCTTGCCCTGCTTGGCTTTGCCTTGAAGCTCCTGAACAGTGGTGCCAGCCATGTCGTACACGATTAAATCGATGTCATTCAACAAATTCCGAGTTGCCTGTCAAGGTCAGCCAGGTGGCAAAACGAGACTTGAAAGCGACTTGCAAGCCCATGAATATGCCCGGCTAGGTATCAATGCCGCAAACAGTCAGCCACTAAAGCCTGTCACATCCAATAGCATCACATATGCACAATTGCTCCAGTCCGGTGCGTCCATGGGCAGTGGCAAAAATTGCAACATGCCAAAAAACTATCGGCACAAACACAAAAACACACACAAAAACACACACACTCACACCTTCCGGAGCATGCTACGGGACAATGAGATAGGCTGAGAAGGAGTCGCCTGGAAAAGCCAGGCTTGGAATTTAGACTGAATCCAAAGCATAGAAGATGGAACCTAAGACTGCAAACTGGGCAATGCTGCCTGTGGTATGTGACTTATCAACTGGAAGGCTTTCTGCTGAAAAAAACTGACGCTGTCCAAGCGATGCAAAGCGCATACTCTTCAGTTGAATCTTGCCATGATGTCATATTGTGAGACACCATTGCAAAAATTTATAGATATCATTGATATCATTCATTATTAATACATATTAATATATATTAATACCATTCTTATGTATTAACAATCTCAGACCGTCCAATTGCATCCCAGCCTTCGATAGCCTTCTTCATCCTTTTTCCGCTCACGGTTTGTTTACAAGTGTCACATGGGAGAGGCGATGCTCCGTCTTCGGCACTCAGACGACAGTACTTGTGCATCGCCAAATCACAATGGGTGGCAGTTGGCAAATGCGAAAACAACTTCTAAAATTATGTGTTCGATATTGTTCTATCGTTTATAATTTGTAATTGCTCTTGTTTTCCGGATTACATTGTGGGCTTTTCCGGGAAGGCTACATGTATTCAAAGTCTACAGATCAGTAGATATTGTGCAATATGTACACAAAATTAACATAGGGGGTATGAATGTCCAAGTGTACGAAATTATGGAACAGACATGACAGATAAATTCATTCATTATAGAACAGGCCAAAGTTTGGAAGATGAACTGCAAAGTAAGGATGGCAAAAGTACGGTTAGTTTACCGCACTTTTGTCATTCTCTTTCTGTTCTGTAATTCTGTCAAGTCCGAGCAAGAGAATTTAACATAGCTAGTTTGTCGGCAACTGAGTCTTCAACTTCCTACCAGATTCGGCCCTCCATTCATTGTTTGGCATGCCAACTGCAAAAGATTGAATTTGTAACGGGGTCCTACACGGAAGAAAACAATGTGCAAATCAAATGAGCTCTACTCAAATGCGATCGTTTAAATCAGCAAATACGATTACAAACCTTTCATCCATTCCCGTCCATGCACGGTGCTTCTTAATGTTGAGGCAAACTAAGAGCATGTCCACAGAACAGTGGCTGCCTTTGAAGTTTGCAGTGCACTTCCAAGGCTTGACATTTGCAGTTGTGCCTGCTTTCCCTACCTTCACTGGTATCAAGATGGACAAAATCGATCCAACGAAGATAAATGAATATAAGTTTGATGCGATCCATTTCTGGCAAAGACTACATGCATTTGAGGCCAAGCCTTGTAGAAAATGCTTGTTAAGCAGCTGTGACGGAACTGTGAAGCCGAGTGAAGCCCAAACCCAGCTAGAGTTCTTTGAATTCGCTCCCTAGAGGAGTTGAAGCTGAAATTCTGCTGCCGAGTCCTCACTCGAGGGACTTGGTGACTTGGAGTGACAAGTCAAGTTCTTAATACCACCGTGACTTGATCATCTCTGGCGCTCTGTGGTATCTTATGATATCTTATGATATCAGTCATCACTGAATCACAACACAAATTGAGAAATGGAAAGGTCCAAACAACTGACCCTCTGGCAGCTTTCGTGCAATGGTACGATGTAAACACATTAAACTGTCAACTCTGTACTACACTGTACAATAGGAAATTAATTCCAGCATCCGCTGCCATCAGTTGTAGAAAGGTTGGCCAAAGAAGTGGCGGAGTCATCGCTGCTGATGGCCTTCCTTCTCCTTCGTTGAAACAAAGGAGATTTGTCAGGATCAAAGGGAGCACCTGTCTCCAAGCCGGGCTTGCTGTGCAAATCCAGTAACGGAGGCAACACGAGCATTTGTGATCTGGCCACTGAACCCCCAGAACAGCTGGAGGAAGTCTCATCATCCAGTGGTCTGGGAAGCGTGACATCATCGCTCCCGTCACTTCTCTGTGGTGACACCTGGGTGGCTCTTCACATGCCGAACTACCGAGATTTCTGCGCTCTGCTCGGACAGTGCGGTGGACGCAGTCGATCGGCGCCGGAAGAAGGATGGGCGCTTTGGTCCAGCGGGCAAGCTGGTCTGTGGAGCCACCACCAAGCAATGCTCAGGAGATGAAGGCAAATTCTGCCCAGTCCACAGATTGAAAACCTCCACCTCCTCCGAAGTATCTGTGAAAAGGGTGTGCCTGGGAGACATCCGAGGACATGTGGCAGTTGAGAAGTCAGAATCGGTTCCTGCAAAAAGCTCCAAAGATGCGACGGAGTGCCGCCCACTGGACCGACGATCTTCCTCCCAACCCAAGGGTGTTTGTGGCAAACTTGACAAGGCTTCGTGCCACCAGCGTCCCTCTTCGGGCAATAGTACTGGTGGTCCCCAGTCTCGTAGAACCTGACCAGCAGGACCATCAGCCTTCTTGGAGCCCAAGCTCTTCCTCCGACCACTCACAACGACACCCGAAATCTGGAGCAGCCACCCTTGTCCAAGTGGAATCCCATCTTCAGCAACACGTCCGCTGCCCAAGTCACTAACATCCATCATCACTTGTTCTTCTTGTGTAAACCCTTGAAGCCCAGACCATTCACGTTTGGCCCACATGGCATGGCGTGTTTCCTCGCGGCGGATGTAGGCAGCTCCCCGACCTCGTTTGAAGTCTCGGGAGGAAATGGCTGCGTTGCCAGCGTTGCCAGCGTTGCCAGCGTTGCTATTTCCCTCAGCTCCAGCTCCAGAGGACTCGGAATGAAACGCCTTGAGGCGCCTGACTGCAGCTTCTGCTGCACGATCCAGTTGCTCGATGGGAGACTGAAGCGAGGCTTCACGGACATCCTGGCCCAGCTGGCCATGCAAACGTGGGTTTTTAACGATAAAAAAAATGTCAAAACATTCCTTCAGTTATTTGACATGTATTCACAGCAAGCCACAACCAATCGAGATTTTCAAAAGACCGCTGGGTCCTCTAATTCCACATCTTTGTGATGGAAGGCCACGAAGTGGCCGCCAAAGTGCACTTTCTCGATATTGTGTCCAGCCCCAGGGATCAAGGTCAAAGCACCTCCGACACAATCTGCATGAGAGACAAGCAGAAAGTTTCGGGACACCTGAGCGAAAGGACGGCTGGGTGGTTAGCACGTAGGAATACATAGGATGCAAAACTACAACATACTACTACAACCAAATCAGTGTTAAAAGTCCGAGGTTTAATATATTCCATGCATGTTGTCAAAACACTGGCCTTATGACCCCTCTTCAAATACTCCACGAAGCGCGTTGCAAAGCGCGCGCGTGCACCTTTAAGCGTTTCTGGCCAACTGGGCCACTTCCCTACTAGTCTCCGTACTTCCAAACTCTCAACGCCGTGTGCTAAACAAAAGTCTGCGCTTTGCTGCAGAGGCCGCACTGGCTTGTCAGGTTCCGCGTCTCCAATTATACAAGGGCCATAAATCTCAGCCAACGAGTTGTCAATAAGCAGCTTGGTGCCCCGTCCAAACGGCTGACAGATCATAGCAGCAGTTTGTACACAGCGCAGAAAAGGCGAGGTGATCACCACATGCAAATCAGTATCCAACTCTTGGAGCATTTTCCGAAATTTCAGGCCAAGTTCTCGGGCACCGAGTAGTCCTGCATCACTCAGCGGAGGGTCATAGGGCCACTGTTTGGAGTCCTCCAAGAGGCACCATGGCAAGCCGTCCACCAAGGCGCCCACATCATCGGCCCGTTCCGCATGTCGGCAGACACCCAAAAACTGGAAGCACTTGGAGGGTTCACTGCTGCACCTGGAGGCTGAGGGAGCCCGAGCTGCGCCTGGTGGCTGATCCATGGCCGGCCAATGACTAAATTTGCTAAATCCTTGAGCCGCAAAAGTCGAGGACCAAGATGACAAGCACCAAACATGATGAGAGATGAATGGTTTGCTAAGGCTGCTAAGGTCTAAAAATTTGGAGATCACGCTACCCCACCTGACTGCCATAGCCTCGCCGGCTCAGGGAGTCTAGCCCCTCACACGACAGGATTTGAGCAAAGCAGCTGACTTGTCTTACAGTCTTACTGTCTTGCTTTATGATGTTCTTCATTTTTTTGTCATGTGAGCTTCATCCTACGTTTGTCGAGGGACTGCCGCATGGCTCTGCAAATGATAGTGCCCCTATTGACCTGTACATACCTTTACCACCTTTACCATTTTTGGCAACATGTTTGGACAGTGTTGCCTTCAAAGGCAGCAATTTTCAGCAGGCTTTCAGAAACTTCCCAGCTGCAGTTCTCTTCGACTAGGCTTTCTACCGTCGCAAGTGCTCTTGTTTGGAGTCTTGCTGGCAGCCGCGGCAACCTCCAAAAGTCGTTGCAAAACACGGACGCAGCAAGGGATCCTGAATGAGGAGGCTCAAACTGGCTTTCCAGCACAAGTCAGAATACACTGAATACACCAAAATTCTAAGTTCAGTGATTCAAAGTGAAAAGTTTTTGAAACCATATGCATGCACGTTTCAGCTTCTGTCCCGCTTCTGCTCCAGCCTCAAGGACCGTACCACCGGCATGATGGGTGCACTATACTTCAACATCGTTGACGAATCCTTCAAGACAATGTGGTGAATGGTGTCCCTTCCAATCATTGGATCGTTCAGCCTGACCATTGTATCCGACTGTTGCATGTCATTGTGAGCATCGTGGCTCAGCGGCTTAAGCCTGAACTTCGGACCATGTCGGACCATGTCGGACCATGCACTCATTGGAAACTACACGGCAAGGGGGAGTCGCACCATCTCTGGAGTTGGGTCAAGGCCACCTACAAAAGAATCAGAGAAGCACGCAGCAAGCTGAAGAAAGCTGAAGCAAGTTGTTTCGTTTGGTTGGGTTTTGCGTAGCCTCTGAAATCTGAAACCGGTCCAAACCCTAGATTGCTGTAAACATAGTAAACAATCCTGCCTGCTCCGAAGCCGAAGCCGGTACCAAAGTCGTTCCCAAAGCCAGCACCACCGAAGTTTCCAAAGCCAGCATTGGCTTGCCAACTGCCGCTGGTGGAGTTTGCAAAACTTGGACTGGACTGCCCCAAATGCAACAGGCCAATTACACTGGATGCGACGGTTCTTAAACCATTGATTGGACCATCCAAAGAAGTGAAATGAACTTATTCGTTCAACCATTCAAAGAAGGGAATTGGTGTCAAAACTTTTGAGAAGGGCAACTACTCTGTCAGACACTACTAGAAAGTGTCAAATCGGGCAAAAAGTTCACAGGCTGCACCTAGTGTCAAAGCCTGCTTGCACCTCAGCTTCAGATCCAGATATGAGCTAGGTGATCACATGTGATCACAAATGTTGCAAACTTGAGACGTCATCGAGATCCCTAGAAACATCTAGAAATCAAGGTCCCAACAAGATTCTGGTCAAATGAATGAGGTTCCTTATGAGGTTCTTCTTGTTATATACATTTGTTACACTCACCAGCTGTGACATCACCAAGGAGCTTGTGGAGATGCTTCGCTGGTGCCCTCAGCTGACAGCTCGCCTGGGCAGTCAAGCTACCTTGTGGCTAAACCAGCACTTCAGAGGAATAGGGAGTAACAAAGCAGAAAAGCAGATTTTTTCACGATAAATGCTAAATGATAAATAATCACCAAACATACATAAACCGACATAAACTATATTATAGAAATAGAATGAAATAGATATAAATGGCTGTTCAAACAGTGTCTGGCCGAAAATTTAGACTTCTGCGTTCTTCGTGCTGCATAGGAAAAAGCAAATCATATTGTGGGGGCAAGGCGCACAGCACACCTAGCCCAGCTCCAATCTGTTTATCGTTCCCCCACCTGGGAGCTCGCTATGGCGGTGTTTGCCTGCGTCTGAAAGCCGTCTTGAGGCTGGAACCCAACACTGCAACCCGTCAAAGGTTGAACGCCATGCCGGCCATGCCTTTCTTCTTTTTTTTCTTCACCTTGTGATCAGCCTGCGGAGCCGCAGCGAATGCATAGTGGGATCTCTAGGGACTTGATCTAGACTCATCTACCAGCCACAGCAGTTGCAGTATGGCACCTCTTCCGTGGAGGCGGGAGAGCCAGCATGCCTGCTGCTATCACCAGATGGCTCGGAGGGCGCTGCTCTTTCCGGAGCTTTGGGCTTCGCTTTCTCTGGCGGTTTCTCCTCGAAGGTCTTCGGGGTTGCCCAACTAAACTTGGCTCCCAAACAAAATCCACGATTTTCATCACTTTCAGTCTACAACTATCCATTTTTAAAGAGGAGTATATTATATAAGTATATTGATATAATGGTCTTGAATAGTCTTGAGCCAATCCCACTTAGTCGCATTCGAAAAATTCCATCCATGATCTGTGGCCATGGCGGTCATTACTTCTAAAGTTCTAAAGTAAGGCCCGTACCGGCCGCTTCGCGGGCTCTGGCTTTGTCTGGCAGGAATGGAGTTGAACGTCCATCACAAAGGCAATCCGACTCTCATTCTTGTACTGCAACAAAACAAACACCAACAAATTGCAGAAATCCGGTCACTCAAAAAACACCAATATTCCCTCTTCTTCTCTGGGAACCGCATTGTGCAAGTCACGCAATTTCAAGGAAGGTCTGAGCGATGCTTGCGGATCGCCTCTCACTTCTGGTCATCCTTCTGTTCGAGCGATGCCTGCGAATTGTCTCTCACTTGGGGTCCTCCTTCTTGTCTGAGCTGCTTCCATCCTTCTTGTCTTGCGAAGCACCACTGACCTCCTTTAAGGCCTCTTGGATGCGTTCATCATTAATATCCACTCCTGGCAACGAGCCAAGTAGCTCTTGGACAAAGGACGGATCTTGCAGCCATCTAGAATCAAGAGATGGTTCTGAGGAGTCAGCTGCCTTCTCTTCTGCCGGCATCTCAGCATCTTTTGCAGCAGCTGGTGCCTCCATTTCCTCTGCCTTGCGCTTGGGCGCAGGAGGATCCGCTGCACCTGGTTCCATCTCTTGCATTGACAGGAGTAGTGCTTGTCGCAATTCATCATCCATATCTTCCATGCCCATGGCTTCCATGACTGCTGCATCTGGCGCAGGGGCAGATGTGGCAGGCGCCGCAGCTGCTGGAGCTGCATCTGTCGCTGTGGCGGCGGCTTGCGGGGCTTCGGCCGCACTGGCTGCTGCGGCACCATCTCCACCCTCCACTGCCTGCTGCCTGGCGCGCTCTTCTTCCATGGAGATGCGCAAAGCCAGGGCAAGCTCAGGATCTTCTTGTGGGTTGATGCCAAACTCGAAACCAGCACCACCATCGCCACCACCTGCCTCACCATCAGGGTTGATGATAGGGGATGAGAGTAAGACGTCACTGAGGAGCTTGGGCCCTACAGGCGCTTCCAGCAAGTGAGAGGTGTCGTTGCTGTTGAGAGCATTCATAAGCTTTTCCAACTTTGGAGCATTCTCTTCAACCTCACCAAAGCTGACCAAATCCAATGCCACACTGTTCTTCTTCAGGTTCTTGCCCAATGCTTCCAATTCCTTCTCGGTGGCGGTCACAGGACTGCCCACAAAGGCAATGATCCTCTGCTTCTGCTTTTTGTTCTGCCGATGCTTCAACGCCAACTGAGCTGTTTGAATTCCTCTGAGCAGGTCAGCATTGCCACCTATCTGTACCTTGTTGAGTTCAGTAACCAATCTGCCCAAATCTGATGTTGGTGTCACCATCACTTCAATGCGATCACCAGCAGCTGCCAAAATGCCAACTGCATTCTCTGGATTTTGATTGGTCTTGGCCCCACAGAGCAAGTTTGCTGCATCAGATTGGGAGTCGAAACGCGTTGGCATGTAGTCACCATTCCTGGTGTAATCCGAATTGTCAAGGCAAATCATGACTGCCTCCAACGGCATAGCTGCGTCTTGGACGAAGATCCCGGCGCACCGGTGATCAGAACAGCAGCCTGGCAGTGTCCGTGAAGTTGGCCACAGGAATTCAAATCGCACCCCCGTTCTTGAGCCAGACTGCGTTCGAAGCTGTTCAGCAAGGATCACCAACGTATAGCACATCAGTCAACACCCTGGCAGATGTGGCAACATGGTTTGAAGATTTTCACAGAGTTGTCACAGCTTCAGCAGTTTTAAGAATTTGCAGAATGTCTGGAACCTTCCAACAGAACCTTCTCATCACACAAAACACTCGGCACAGGCCAGAGACACGTCCATGAGGCCCAAAGCAGCCGCCTGCTGCACACAGCGCCAGAAGCCCAGATCCCACGAGGCATTCCCCGACTGTGCAACATTTCTATGAAAGCAAAATCATCAAAATCCAACTTAAGGCATCTTGAGGCATCTTGAAGCTTTGCACAAACAGGTCGCTGTGAAAATCCAGACAGTTTGCTCATGTTTGTCTTTGCACGCCATTTGACCGTACCGCCGTACTGGTAGACTAAAATGCACACAACATACAAAAGAGAGGACAAAAAATGGTGTGCACCAGACATAGAAGCACAAAACCTATCAAAGATCCTGACACGGTGAGAAAGCCCCTGACCATGAAGATACCCCACAGTGATACCCAACCTTGTTTGAAGAGCGGACCAAGAAAATTTGAAAATTGCAAAAAAAGGATCTCGTTTGACGCAGCCAACAAAACCAACTCCCGCCTCCGCCATGACAGCCGCCTGAGTGCACAGATCAAATAGATCTGCCAGCTTCCAAAAGAGGAAACCCTGTCACTGTGAAAAAGAGGAGGTGACAGCCACAGCTCCTCACATTTTTCTGGCTGGAGAGAGTTTCACCCTGTCACTGACTCTATCCAAAATCTCATTTTGCGTCGAGATTCAAAGCGCTCAAAATGTTCAGCCAAGGCACGTGACGATCCGCATTGCTCAGTTTTTGTGGAGCTTTGTGGCGGTCATCATCTGAATCATGGTCACCTCCAATGAGCCTTGAAACCACTAAAAACGCCACTCAACAAATCTGGCAATCCCGGTGCACACGGAGGTGCCAGGGCCAAACAACCTAGGGGAAGATGCACAAACAAACAACTTGATTTCGAGTACAATCTTACAGGATCTTACAGGATCTTACAGGATCTTACAGGATCTTACAGGGACCCTGTATCTTGTTGCACAATTTGTTGCCAGTGCGTCATTCACTTTCTAAGAGTGCTCATGCATCCTCAAATCTGCAATTACAAACAAATAACACCGACACACCAAATGCGCGTAGTGTTTGCACGCATGCATCGTGCACAATGCAATAATATAATTTTTGATTAATTTTGCGTCTATTCCACAAACATGCAGCACACCTTTATCCACATGATGCATTATGCACGTATGGTAATTACCCTCTGGTAATTTAACATAGCTATTGAAAATCACCATTTTTTATGGGAAAATCCACTATTAATGGTCATTTTCAATAGCTACGTTAAATTACCAGAGGTATTTGTGTGTGTGTGTCTATGTGCGGGCACGTGACCCACAACTCGTCAATGCAGAACCAGGTCTGTGGTCGAGGCCAAATCGAACTCATTTTTTAGCCAGGACTGACTGCATCCAAGCAACCGTCCGAAGCCACCAAAGCCCCAAACCATTTGGAAGGCGGCAACTGTTGGTTAAAGCAAAATAATGAACAGTTGATGGCTGATGTGTTTGCAACAGAACATTTCTATAGGGAAAGTTTCCTTGTCTGATTCGATGTTTTCGAATTATGCTCGTTTTGGTATGGTGATCGCATTGTTACATGCAAAGATATAGTGAGCAGGTCTAGCACTCGTGGGTCACGGGTACAGAATTGCACTACTTCTTGGCCAAGATAACAATTTCAAGATCTTCATTCTGCCACTTGGCAAGCTGAAAAGCTGCAGGCAGTAAGCATGTCCCAACTTTAAAGCCTTCTGTGTCGCAGAAAACAACGAAAATGTCTCTGTCTCGAAAACGACGGTGACCAACCACTGTGTCATTCAGGGCCAGGCAGTGCCTGGATGGCCTTTATTTTGTCTCGCCGGAACACAATGGACGGATCCGCTCATCCCATTTCTGCCATTTCCTCATCTGTCATGGGCCGCCACGGGCCACCTTCATACTCTTGCACTTTTGGTCGCATCATCTTTTGCATCATCTCTTGCAGTGAGCCGTCTTGCATGCTGCGCGCCATACCTTCCAATCGACGGGCCTTGGCCCCTTCTATCTTTTTTACCACCAACTTCTCAAAATTCTGGCGCTTGGCTGAGTCGATCTGAAGTCTATCCAAGATCTGGTTGGCGAAGTATTTGAAATCGTGTTTCCAATAGGCCAACTCTTTGGACTCGTTGACCCAGCCTGTGATGTGATCACAAACAGCAAGATTTTCAGCACCCTTCAAGAGGCGAGACAGCACCGCTTCTGGAATGCTATCCGGAGATGGGAGTCCTTTGATGGCTATATCCAGAATCTCTGGAATGCGTTCATCTCTCAGATCACTTTGCGCATTGGACTGTTCAATCGAAAACCCAAACTTTGCTTCTAAGCCAGAGAACATCTGCGACGCAGCTTGGGGCGGAAGCATACCAACATGACCTGCGTGAACTGCAACTTCTATGGCCACTATGGCTCTCAAGAGCGGGCAGGACTTGCATGCTTCAGCACGTTGCATTCCTGTCAGGAGGAAACGCCAGTACGGGTCACGAGAGGCATTAAAGCTTTCTATTTCAGAGTACTTCCTGTAAAACTTCTGGTCAAAGACCTTCAAAAACTCATCAGCACGCTCAAGCGAAGAATGGGCCATCGATGGATACGCTGCTAAACTCCAAATCTAATGAAGCTGCCTGTTCTTGTTATTGGAAAAATAATCGGAAAGAATCCAGGAGTCTCAACACCCGCAAATTCAGCGTGCAATCTTGGTGTCTTGTTCCCTGGTGGTCTCATGTGGTGCTTCCATTGTGCTTCCCTGACAGCTTGAGCCGCGTTTCAATGTAGATCAACCAATGGTATCCAATCATATCAGCTGTATCCAATGGTAATTACCTGGTAAGCAAAGGAAAAAAGCAGATGTGTTGCAGTCTTTTGATTTCACGTATGATTTCACATGGAATCTACTCGAAGTGCGGAAGACATTTCCAGGATTTCGGCCAGATTGTTTTAGCTTTGGAACGTGGCATAACATGGTTCAGATCGAAAACTCAAAACGAAAACCCTGTGATCAAACAACATTGACATGCTACATCATTTCCATCTGGAATCTGTGAGTCTTATGTGTCCTTTGTTGTACTTGCAGTCACTTGCAGCGGCACAAGCGCTGTATTTTCACGGCATCAAAAGTTCGCATGAGCCCAAGCACATGCTGGAGTTTAGCCATTTTTCGGCCGTGCTTCGACTGGATTAGTCAGAAGCAGTTGCACGTCAACCCACCCAGCTGTAGTGAAGAGGCAGAAAACGAATCACGGAATTGGTAATGCTCCGTTCGGATATAAAGTAAAGCAAGTCTCTCAATTGTCAAGTGCCTGAAGTTTCACTATCATGGGTGTGATGATGATCAAGAAGAGATTCAAGAGGTCTTGTAAGCGGAAGAGTGAACGCAGGTCCAGCACTCCCAATTTTGAGCAGACGGTAACTGCTCCAAAATCTGTGCATCAAGCAAATGTGCAGATGCTGTGCCAAGCCAGCCGTAAAATTCTG
>Ga0126342_10016023_pt1 | contig 13093 bp, 11 predicted proteins | sample Cyp1metagenome_FD_92528 | JGI IMG/M metagenome (GOLD analysis project Ga0126342, IMG submission 92528) | Coral microbial communities from Lord Howe Island, Old Settlement Bay, Australia - Cyphastrea 1 metagenome | ecosystem: Host-associated > Invertebrates > Cnidaria > Coral ... | reverse complement strand
TATTATACTATCTTTATCTTGGTCTTCTATGTCGGTTTTTATTTCTTCAACTGCTTTCTCTAAAATTTCATCTACATTATCTTCATCTACATATTCATCAAAGTCATTCATAAAATAAATCTCTCTATAACTAAATTCATTTTCTCCATATTCCTTTTCTGGGAGTTTTGCCACTAATTGGACTTCAATATCAAGTTTAACTCTATAATTTAAACCATCTTCTACTTCTTCATAAATTGAAGATAACAATTCTTCTTTTCTTCTGTTATTATGTCTTCTGAACTTTTTAAACTAAATGGCACTCCCTCTCTCATAATACAGTATGGAGATTATATTTTTTTCTTGATTTCAAATGTTTTTTGCTATTTTAGGACCAAGTCTTGAAATCTTATATTTGTTTTGTATTCTCTTTAATGCCTCAATATGGCAATATTTAATTTTCATATGTTTAGGGTCACCAATTTTATAAGAAACAATTTACCACCGTCTACCCAACATGTTGCAGCCCCACGTTTGCAAGCCCGCCCCAGCCCAACAAAGATCTCTTCAGGCCTTGCGAGTGCTTGCAGCCTTGCGAGAGACTTTCTGGGGTGGGATGTCGGGACGGAGAGATCTGGTGAAACCTGGGACATATGGGGATAGCCGACATGTAACCACTGTAACCACGTTTTTTTTTGGGGAAACCAACCATCCATCCTGAGGTTTAGTCTTCCACGTGCCTGGGAAATCCACAAAAACCAATGGTGATTTTCTTGAAGAAAACATCTATACATGGGTGATTTTGTATGGAGAGTAACCATCAAACATAGGACGTATTAGGGCGTTAAACAGCAAAAATACGGATTGATGCAACAAACATGGGGGAGTTCACTTAAGAACCGGTGGGGATATGGGATGACCACAATGTCCATCCACAATATCCACTGGATCTGGTCATAATCCCGAGGGCATTGATCTTTCCTCATCATTTCCGCGGACGTAGCGACCCTTTTTCCTGTAAGAGAATTGTCCCGATGAACTCTGGACACTCGAACCAGTGATAGATTCGTGCAACGACTTGACTGCGCAGAGGTCTCTGAGCACTGGATATCCAGATGGTGAACTGTAGAGTGAAATAATTACCTAGGGTTTAGTCATTGAGGATATTGAGGATCAAAATTGGGGATTAAATATGAAATAATTAGTCCAATCTGGGAACCGTAGGTAGCTGCTATCAACCAACATTTGGGGTTTATCATCTCATCTCCAGACTTGGCACCTGAAGATGGTCTACTCTGTGCACGTTTCTCTCCTCAAAGTTGGACGCCCTAAAATGGCGCTATCTCTTGGCCAAAAATCATGATGGACCATTGACCATTTTTTTTTTTAATGAGTTAACGGGGTTTTCCAATTTTTTTTTGGATCGTTCCCAGGATATCATTGGACTCCTCGCGTGGTCAGGTGTCACCGCTGAGCTGAGCAAAAGTAGCGCCTTGAGCATGGAAGAAGCGGTGAATTACACAGACATGAGCCTTGGCGTGGCAACGGTGCGGACCGGAAGAACCGGTTCGAGGTGAAGGCCGTAATGGTGTGGAAGCCATAGTTCCGGAATGATTAATAGTGAACAATCCTAATTAATGATCATATCCTTGGTTTGCCTTGCAGCTTAAAAACCTTGATTGTTTCCTTTCGAGATTGTGAAGTGGAGAGATGTGGAGAGCTTGGAGATACCATGAGATACCCTGCTTGGCGCAGCCACTTTGTGTTCAAACGTTGCTCCGTGGTCAGGCCTCTTGACATGAGATTGAGCTTGCCGCCCGCCATGAGCGATCAGAAAGTGACGACACTCTCCATGCGTGCGTTGGCCTTGGAACCTCCGAACGTCTCACTCTTGCGGAAGTTTCCAGATGCCCTTGGCCTGCCAGCTCAACATGCAGCTCGCCCCATTCGCCATCAAGTGCAGAACCATGTCGAGCCAAAAACTTCTGAGGTCTCAACAACCGAAGTCCAGCAGTGAGTCGTCATTTGCCTACTACGGCGTTCGTTTGTCTTTTTGATTTTGCTCCAAAACCTGGGGAAGGTGAGAAGGTTTGTGCCTTTTCTCCAGAGAATTCAGTGCCCCTTGGAGCACCAACCGGCAGATTAACACATCACCCGGATGCTCCACGGAGACAGTCCGACACAATTTGGGTATCCATCCGGCAGGGAGGTTTGAATCTTTTCACCTCGAACATCAGATCAGTACATTTGACACCGAACCATACCGAACCCACTTTCCACTGCTCGGCAGGAACCGTCACAGCCTCCAAGGTCGTAGAACACTATGCGAGACTGCTTCTTTTCAAGTCGGATTGCATTATTTTGAAACAACCTGGAAAGCCAGGTGTCCTATTTTTTAAGGCAACTACGCCAGTGTGTACCAGGTACCATTTTCATCGCACTTTTTGGAAGTAAAACGTTGCCTATTTGGATTTTTCCATCCGCTCTTTATGTGTCACTTCACGGATTACCGCCATTTTTACCCATATTTCCGGTGCTTTTGCACATGTGATTTCAGCAAAGTGCATCACTTTGAACGCATTTGCCTTTCTTTTGCTCGATTCTTGAAAGTGGCATGGAAAACTGCCACGTTCCAAGAGTTGCCAACGAAAATAGGACACTTTGGCGTTCCAGGCATGTCTTTATTTGTACAGAGGTACTCTTCTCCGCCTTTGCTTGATCGAAGCAACTATATAGATTTGATTAATAAGATCTGAGGAAGTGCGATGCCATAAGAGTGTTGAGTATGTAGCTGCCCAGCTATTGAAACCAACCGGTGCAGCTGTGTATCAAAGATGATAAAAGATCCAATCCTAGACGCAATTGCGATGGTACTTGTGGAATGGAGTCAAAGCCCGAAGCAGTTTGCTCATTTTATATATTAAATCCTGGTAATTAATTAAGACAAAATGATGCAATCTGATACATGATTTACTGGTTGATCCCTATACCTATCCCTACCTCAATGATTTCTAGCCCTCTCAAGCAGTGGCTACAAGAGTCCTGAATTTTGAAGACAAATTGGTCGGGCACAAAGCCCGGAGAAATCGCAGCTCGCGCTGCAAAAAGAGGCGAGGCTGGCGAGGACTCGGACTCACGCCGCAGCGTGATCTTCTCTTGTGTCTTACGGCAAGATCCTTCTTGTGAGGCAATTTCTTTCCATTTCCAAAACTTAGCTGCCTCGGACTAGCAGTGACTGGCTTCAAAATCGGCTGTTGCCCTTGCTCATCAATCCATTTTTGTTATTAGTATCTTCACCATCAGGAGGTTTCTTGTGACACAGCCACCAACCAAGGAACTTCAAGAAATTCCTCGAGTTGAAAGAGGTGGGAGGAAGGTGGATGTGCCCTTTAATGTTCTTTGTATATGTCACTAGTTTCGATGCATAGATTCTATGAGACCCAGGGGGTTTTCATTGTGAAAAAACCACCCGGGGTTTCTTACGAACAGGTGAGCCATAGCAGGTGAGCTGCGTTGAGTGGACATGCCAGGCTTTTCTGAGTGCTTAAAGCGGATGACAAGGACAGATCAACCACGGCTGTGACATTTTCCAGATAGCTGGCCCAGCAGCTGGCATTGGAAACTAGGGGATATGATGTGCGGATGAAGATACCGAATACCAAGCTATACACACATGATGTGCATGTGGAAACCAGTGGAAACCCGGGTACTTCCGAGCCTGGGCAGCAAGTAGTCTATGCTCCCCAGAAAATGGGATGATTGGGGTAACACTCCTGGTTTCCTGTTTTTTTCATCTTTCCTTCAAACCAATATTGATGGGTTGATCTGAAAATGGGCCACCCGTGGCTACCCCAGAATTCCATCAACGCATCAATTCCGATTCAATTGGCTCTTTGGGGTGTATACCCAGAACATTTGTGCCGACATCATTCCGGCTTTTCCCCACAAAACTCTCCCCCAGGACTCGCAGTTGCACGGCAGTGCATCGATGCTGCGAGTTGCCACACGTCGCAAGAAAAAAAGTCTCCACCTGGTTCCTCAAAGTGACCTTTCTCACTCAAAAAGGTAAAAATATGGGTATTTTCCCAACATTTACCACTATTTTCCCAACATTTACCATCTTTGGTTTCAACAACCAAGTCGAGGTTAAGGGTTAAGTAACCACTTCTTAACCCCCAGGGTCACTTAACCACCCCAAGGGGGGCGCCTTCGGAAGCGAAGAACCTGGTCCCCATAGGATGATTCAACTGAGAACCAGGCGGCGGCCGCACGCAGTTTAGCTTCCAACAAGGCCGGTGCAGAGAAGTTTTGAAATGGGGTTGAAGATGGTTGAAGAATGTGCAGGTAGAGTATGTAGATTTTGGAGTGATTTTTTCCGCTGTGAACTGGTTGTTTGGAATAATCAGGTCTAGCTTTGGAAGATTGGAACATTGTTGGCGTCTTGAGGCATAGAAGCCATTTTGATGCGAGAGGAACTTGACATTTTTGAACCATTTTTGTCATTGCAAGCTGTCGACTGCTTCGTTGGTAGCTACTTATTCATGCCTTATGAGTGGCACAGGGTCAAGTTCTGAACCTGCAAGCTGTGCCAGTCGTTCTTTATGCAGCTTTGCTCAAGATTCATACATCCGATAACAAAAGACATGAATGATCCAGTGAGTGAGGCCTTTTATGCCGAGTTGGAGATTGTATTTATTTGTTGTCAAACTCAGATTTGGTGGAAGATCAGTTGAGCTGCCCTGACTATGTTCGTTCAAGGCTGGGGGAATGTAGCAGGTGGCTTCAGGAACTCAGAAAGCATATTCCAGTGCCCCCCCCACAATAGTCCAGAGGTTTCCAGAGGTTCTCCATTTTTCCCACATTTTTCCCATTTTGGGACATGGACCAAACATGTTAACATCATCCCATTGGACCATCGCTGCATCGCCGCCTCGCATGGGAGATGGCACCGATGGCACCGATGGCACCTGCCGGGCCCAGTTCTGCAAGGCTCGTTGCTACCGCGATGCCTGGCCCAAGGGTCGCCAGGTGGGCGCCCAGGCCCAGGCAGCCCAGGCAGCTGGTGAGGTCTCCAAGTTGGCAGAGGTCCAGGAGATCTTAGAGGGGAGGATTTTTGTGACTAAGCTGCAGGGGATGAAGGATTCAGAACCTCCGTGACCTTTTCAATTTGTTTATCGAACAAAAAAAAGAACTAATGCGATACTTTTTCAAGTTATAGGGCCATTATTTTGTGGACGCTTGATGTTGACCAACGGCGAGAAAAAAGTGTCTTCCGCGATCTGATCACGGCCAGACTTTGGGTGGCAAGTGGCCAAGTGGCCACAGAAGAGTCCTGAACATTCCTGAACTATATTGAACAAAGCAATTTGAACTGGCTTCTTGAAGCATATATAGACCATTGTAGACCCTTCCATTTGTTGTCCCAGAAAACAGCAACATCATGCCAGCTTCTTCTCCCGGTTTTTATTACTTCGTCCATACCCATCCCATCCACCGTCCCCAAGCTGACAACAGAACATTTCCGGAGGGTAAATTCATCCACCAGCTCCCCATCGAAAAGGTGGCTTTACTATGGTTTATATATTTTTATATAAAGATATATATATATATAATTATATTATATATATTATGCAGCATGCATATTATATATATTACATACATATATTGCTATCATTGAAGTTAAGTTCAATCAGTCTCAATAGCATACTTATTACACTATTAGAATATATATATATAAGACCCTTAGCGTGTATGTAAGGTTAAGGTAACCCCCTTTTGACCCAACCATTTGATGAATATGTCAAAAAGGTAGGTTTCAGGTGGGGTACCACATATATTATTATTATTATTATAATTAAATTATAATATAATATAATATAATATTATATAATATTATATAATATAATATTATATTATATTATATTATATTATATATTTACATATATATATACAGAGATATACATATATATATATATAGATATACGTATATATATATATATATACGTATATATATATATATATACAAATAAATGAATAAATAAGTAAATAAATCCATCCACCCACCCATCCATTCATCCATCCATCCATCCATCCATCCATCCATACATGTACATGTACATGTACATATACATGTACATAACACATATACATATACATATATAGCTTTCTAAAGTGCTTGATTTTGTAGCATCATCTGAACCTTCGATAGCTCAAACATGGGCACAATCCATCTAAAACCATCTAATTTCACCATTCCAGGTGTCCATCGTGGCCTACTGCGACAGCGAGCTTTGCTCGACGCTTCAGGCGCTGCTGGCGCGGTGCGAGGCGCCGTGGCGGCTGAGCGTCGGCCTGGTCTGGCAGGGACCCACGGAGGAGCTGCAGCTGCCGGAGCTGCAGCAGTGGTGGCCATGGCCAGAGAGGAGGACATTGCAGAGAGGTCTGGGGGATGGTGGGAAAGATCGTATGTCTATAATATATATATATATATATCTCTTATATATATATATACATATATTATATATTATATATGTACATGTATATGTATATATATATGATGAAACAATCTGACATATTGAATCTACATTATACTTATAGATTTGAACAATTATGTGAGTATGTGTACAATTAGGATCCGTAGTACTTATAGCCTTATAGCTTAATAATTTAAACGTGTTCTTGGATCATGTCATTACTGGCCTGGAAGTTATCAGCTGGAGGACGGAGAGGCCAATCGTGCTGCCCAATGGGACCACTTTGAAATCCTCCATTCGCCATGGAGGTCACTTGCGCATCATCAGCATGCCGGCCGAAGACGCCCGAGGTCCCTGTTGGGCCAGATATTTGGCTCAGCTCCTCTGGGAAAACGAAGAACTGTACTTCGGCTCTTTGAAACGTGTTTTGGACCGTTTCCAAAACGCTGTGGTTCTCTGATTTTAGATCCAACCTAAGTGACCACTATTTCTGTGGCGTGGCTCATCTTCCAAGGTATTTACAACTGGACAGCCACATGCGCTTCGTAGCTTCTTGGGACCTCAAAGCACGGCAGCAGCTGCGAAGCTGCAGGGAAAGGTCCGAGAAACCCATCTTGTGTAGCTATGGAAACTGGTTGATGGAGTGATAAATACATGGGTTTGTCTGAAAATGGGCAATACAAACATATAAAAACCTCAATTTTGGCAGGTTAAAAGGGAGAACAATTATGAACCATTGAATTTTGGGTCTCCTATTTTTAGACAAACCCACCTTTATTGATTTTTTCATCCCCTCAAAATGAGAAGAATTCATGAGCGCATATGGGCGCTGTAGCCCAGTACCACTTCAATGGTGGTTTCATTCATATTTCTTGTTTTTTGTTGGGCCAACAGAATAGGATTGTGATCCCAAGTAACTTGATCATGTTGTTTAGGGCCTAGATGGCTCAGCCACCAGGAAGGGCGTATCAACATGGAACCCCCTACAACCTTGCGCCCAGCAACATCACGGGCTGCTTGAACTGCGCGGCCTTTTTTGATCAGAACGACATCTTGAACATCCGCGACCTGGATGTGCCGAGGAATTGGGAATCTATTTCTAAGTGTTCCTATTTTTGGCCCTATTGGTGAATTTCCGATTTATGGATTTTCTATTGGTTCACCCGCCACAACGGGAAACTCGATTTTTTTGATTTTGAGAGGTCCCGGCTGAGCATATTCCAAGGCTACCGCGCGCTGCGAAGGGACTGGGAGGAGCCAAGGGAAAGCTTCTACTGGAGCGCCCACTTCTCTTTCAGTTCCTCGCGGGTGTTGAGGGAAGTGCCCTACGATCCGCGGCTGCTGATGCTCTTCTTTGGGGAGGTTCCGTCAAAGTTGTGAATTCCACAACAAAACCCACGGGGCCTACAGATGGCAGGGAAATTTCGCCTTTCATCTTCATCAGGTTTCAACCTGGTTTCACCACCCCCGGGGAGGTCTTCCATGCCACCACCTTCCCCGATCCCTCAGCCGCAGGAGATCTTGATGACGGTACGCTTCTTCACGCACGGCTGGGATCTCTTCAGCCCCTCGGAGGGCCTGGTTTTTCACCTCTGGCAGCGAGACTACCGCAGGGTCTATGCTGAAGATATGAAGGTGGCCAGCTGGCCGCGGGGGCAGATTTGGATGGCTTTGCTCGGTCTTGCCGGGGATGGATGGATAGGGTTGGGGAATGTTTTTTTGTTTTTTTCGAGAAATGATGAATGACCAGGCATTGAAGATTGACATTTCTCGATATAGATAAAGATAGAAAAAAACAGAGGCGATTGCCTAGTTCAAATGCGCTGTTTTTGGTTGGTGCTTCAGGTGTACATGCTGCATATGACATGAGGTAGTACAGTAGTTTGTTTGCAGTGGGGATAACCAGGTGTTCATGGTCACCCATTCGCGACCGAATTCCCAGATTTTTGCCTAGGTTCCCTACCCAAGTTTTCAGAGATTCTCCACTGAAATTTGGAGGTTTATTAAAAAACATGGGGGTATCGCCAACTCATCCATTTTAAATCATGTTGATAGGATTTTCCATGAAACCATCCAGCTAAAAAGGGGTCCCCCTAGAGCTCCCAGGAGCTCTACCAAGATCTCTGTCGCGGCTCCCGGCGACGACTCCATGGGATGTTGGGATCTGGACCAGGAGCCGGTGATCAAACATGGGGCCCCCATAGGGACGGGATATCAACCAACAATCATGGGAATAACGGGAGATATTTGTGGGGAAACCATCCTGAATCAAAGATTGGGATATCTGATGAGATATCCCCGAAATAAATCAACGGGCATCTATGGGGTTTCATCATCGAAGTAAGAGGTGGAGAATCCAGCAAACCATATAAAAAAGATTACCAGAGGGTGATGGTTCATATCCCATTCGGATCAAATCATGAGATGTGACTGGTGTTGTATCCACCAAAGAAATATCCGATATGAGCCATGCACATTCTGATGAAAAGCCTGCCACCAGTGTTGGTTCTGTTGTGAGGACAGGTCAACACTGACTACTGTAGGGATCAACAAACTTTTGCGGTTCCTGAGCACTACAGTTTGTTGTTTGATGTTGTTTGTAAAAATCCTCTATGCCTTTTGTTGCGGCCCTAGTTCTATCCTGTTTACCCCCCGTTGCAAGCCTACCGTTTAGATAGTTCTAGATCCTGAAGACGAAGCAAACAAACACGTGGCTTTGGACCCCTCTAAATAGAATTGGTTTCTGGTTACCACCATTATCCACCTTTATCAGGCTGGATTTTTTTACATACCGGTGGACTATGGTGGAATCAGCGGCTGCAAGAAATTGGGATGGTCATCAGAACCTTACGGTCCTAGGGGCCCGGCATTTGATACCCAATTTGCTGCTCAACATAGACATGGTAGATCCATCTTGTTGATTCCGTTTGGTTGATAGCCCCTGATTTTATTGAATATTCTAATTTATTAAAGCATGTTAAAGCACTTCCAATCCATTGTTAGTTGGTTAATTCCCACTTAAATCCCTAATCATAGTTAGTGAATCCTTATTTTTCACCATTGTTAGTTGGGTTTATACGGTATACCCCCATCCCAGGCGCCTTTTTCCACGAGACCTGCGAGCCCTGGCCGCTCCCTGGTGGCCTCTGTGTGGAGAGCGGCGCCGAGCGGGATCCCTTCGGACTGGGCTGCCAGCGATCGCTACAGGACTATGAGAAGCGTGCAGGTTGGAGCCTGAGCCAATATTGAGTGGACTTAGGCAGGGTGTCTTATGTCAGATATTTTGTCTGTGATAACATAGTCAAAGAATATATATATAACCCATATATATATAATATTATATAATTATGTATACAATTATGTGTATAACACTATATAAATAATTATCTATAATTCTATTTATATAATGCAATAATAAATGGGGATTGATCAAATCCTATGAAATGCCCGGGGAATGAACACCTGCGAATCCCAGCTATTTTACTGAAGAGAAGGGTACCGGGGTTTTGAGCCACAGCCAGAACCATGTATGTATATATACTGTAATTATAAACAAGCAGAAGCTGAATACCCCGGACACATACATATATATATATATAAAACACTATAATTATAGTTATAACTATATATATACACACATATATATATGTATATAATCAGCAATGACATGGGGTAGAAAGCCTCAAACATGGAATTTTAGCGAAGAATTATGCGACCATTCCGTGGGTACAAACGACTAGCGTGACTAGTTGACTGCTGGGTTAACGGCTACCGCTTTGCTGCAGGTATCTAATGCTAGATGTTGGCTATGAACCCACCAACCAACTGACCAACCAGAAACCAACCACCTGGATAACGGACCAAGCAAACCCTTCGAAAGCAAGGAAGGAAGCAAGTAAGCAAGCAACTAGCAGAGCCAGCCAAGCCAGACCCTCCGATCCAAACCATACCAAATACAGAAACCAAGCAACCAGCCAACTTTTTGCCTTTGCACTGAACTGACTCACCAAATGGGCATAAAGTGTCAGTTTGGCCTCAATTGGGCCATGCAAAAAAGCTTCGAAACATTCTGATCGGTTCCAGCAGGTTCCACCAGGTTCCAGCAGGTCACCTCCTGCAGGCGTCAACTTCGCGGAGCGCAAACTCAGTGACTTTGCCCTGCGCGGTGGAGCGCCGGCCGAGGACTGCTTCCTCACCCAAGAGACCGGAAATCAAGCCGCTGTGGAGCCTTGGAAGTAGGGGTGCGCAAGCTGAGTAAACTCTGGGACCAGATGTATTGTGGGATTGGCAACATGAACCCCCACTTGACTTTGGAAATCAGTTTTTTTGCTTGTTTTTAATGCCACCAGATGGGAAAAGTATGTAAACATGAAGAAATGCGGTGTGGTTCATATTGGGTTTATCATTTGTCTCATTGCAGTTGTCTGGTGGATAACCCCAGCAGTTGCAGTAGGGGTATTGAAAGCCGAACTCATAGGCAATCATAGGAATATACAGGGAGCTGGAAGAGGTTTTGGTTCTTTTTCTTTCTCTACATTTATATAGAATGATGAATCGGACTGCTGTCACCACGAGCTGTCCGATTACTGTATCTCTCTCTCTCTCTTTCTCTATATATATATATATGTATATATATATATATGTGTCGTATGTATACCATCCACGGCCATCCTGTGCTCCGGTCGAAAGGAACTGCAATGCCAAAGTGACATGCAAAAGATGCAGCGGGAACGCGCCCGACATGGAAGAGAAAAGAGCAGCGCGGAAATTCCACCCGTTCGAAGCCATAGATTGTCTTTGAGTGCAGTATGAAAGAGAAACCCATCCATACCCAACTGATCCCAAGTGTCTATCTGCCCATCTACTCTTCTCCAATCTACTCTAATTGCTCTCAATTTAATCAGCTTCAGACGTCCAAAGTGCCAGGTGGCGGCGGTGGTGGCTTCCAGTTCGGTGGGTGGGGAAGCCAATCCGATCCTTGTTGCGGAATTTCACAAACAAGGGTCGGTTCAATGGGATTTGCATAGTGGATTGTGATAATCCCATATATATATGTATACACATAATATATATATATATAGATATAGATATACATAAAGTATGTACCATCAATCATATTGTTTGGTGTAACCCCCAAATTACAATTTTCATCAACTGTATTTTTCGCATTACTCATTTGGTCACTTTTTTTGGTGGGTTCCCCTATGATTTGTTGCATGGAACAACATGTTCAACCTGTCACTGCAGCACAGGTGAGTGGTACGTCCCAGTTAGTGGGTTATAAGCCCAGCTATAAACAGAATAAGTTGGGTTAGGCCAGTTCAAACTGGGGCGATTTGCAGCCACTAACCAACTGGGGTGGTTCACCACCAGGGTCCCTTTTTCGGTCAGGTTCCCAGGTGGACCTGGTGGTGGAGGCTCCGGATGCCAAGATGGATTTTTTGGTCCAGAAACACTTTTCGGAACTTCCAAAAAAAAATCATCACCATGGATTTTCCCGTGAAGTCCTGTGAAGTCCTGTGAAGTCCTGGGGCCTGGAGGTTTGTTTCTTTTTATCAGCCCATGCCATGGTCCCATGTTGAAGCTCCAGGCCGGCCCAATCGAGGCCCAATCGGGGATGCGGAACTGCGGCACGTCCCCACGTTTTTTGGGGTTACAAAGGGGTCACCTTTGTCGGGTTGGTTGAATGCGTATGAGGAGTTGATGATACCCTCCAGTAAACATACAAAAAACTATGGAAAGATCCACCATTTTTATTGGGTAAATCCAATATTTCGACTGGGCCATTTTCAATAGCTATGTTAGTTTACCAGAGGGTAATATATTGTAATCCACAGTGGGAATCCTTTTCAGCCAGTATAGAAGGGAAAGACAGAAACTCTTGGATGCTGCTCAATGTTTCTTGGCCCTAGTTGCCCATAGCTTTGTTTGTCGGCTTTGTTTGTCGGTTCTTTTCGAACTGTGTTCTTTTTGCAGGTAGCAAGCTCCTCTTCCAAGACGTGTTCCGAACCTCAGCCATACCAGACTGACACGAGGTCTTTTTTTGATCCACCCTATGGTGGTTGGTCAAAGTCGAGTGTCTGAACGCTACAAGTACCACCTGAGCTGGGTAGGATTTCGAAAAGGACCAGGATCCCTTAAACACGAAAAGTTGATGAGGTATCCCCCTGGCTGCTACGTCTTTTAGGTTGTGTTTCTTATTCAGCCTATTCCTCAGGTGGCTATAGCCAGGTTTTGAAATTTGGAGCTCTACTTTAATGTTTATTTCCCTTACAGCTTCCAGTTTGCGTGTCATGTTTCCTCTTCATTCCTCAAGTTTTGATCGTGATTTGCAGTTCACATCCTCAGATGTCTGAACTTATCGCCTCACATTTTCCAGTCTTGGATTAAACATCACTTTTTGGTGCTCTAGATTTCTCGCCTTGCAAGGTTCTGTACATTTGCACATTTTCTCAGCTTCTCGGTGGTTTGAACGTCACTTTTCCGTGCTTTGATACATCCTAGTGAGCCGGAGAGCCAGCAAACGGTCCCCAGTAAGATAGTGTGATACATTTGTTGTGACTGAAGCTTCTTTGCTTAAGGAGTTTGTTCAAAGGGGGGGCCTGTTCTCCAGCACGGCGGACGTTGCACTCTGTGGAGCT
>Ga0126342_10016022_pt1 | contig 13093 bp, 9 predicted proteins | sample Cyp1metagenome_FD_92528 | JGI IMG/M metagenome (GOLD analysis project Ga0126342, IMG submission 92528) | Coral microbial communities from Lord Howe Island, Old Settlement Bay, Australia - Cyphastrea 1 metagenome | ecosystem: Host-associated > Invertebrates > Cnidaria > Coral ... | reverse complement strand
TTTCTCGAATTTTGACGAATTTCAGAAATTTTTCAGAAATTCTAGTCAGAAATATTTCAGAAATATTTCAGAAATTAATCAAATTTATCCAGTACCTCAGCAGGCTGGGCAGAAAGTCTCAATGCTACCATGCTCCACCACAATTCGTGGATTTGCTGAAAGGTTTCTTTGTCCACATATATATATTATTATATTATATTATATTATATTAATTATATATATATATTATATATAATTATATAGAGAGATTGACCTAGATCGTGGATTGACCGAGTAGAAAAGACACACTTTAAGTCATGGCCGTGTACCTGGCGGTGCATCCCGTATCATAAGTGGCAAGTTTTGACCATGGCACATATGAAAGCCCATAACAAAACAAAAACACATAAAATATGCACCTTTGCTTATTTCTTATGTAATTTACGTACTTCCCACTCAGTGCCAGCACTCTGTTACCATATTCCACATAGGTCCCCATATAACCTCTGAAATCCGCATGTGTGTGTGTCTTTCCCAGGAAAGTAAACACATCATCATTATCATCATCATAATCATCATCATCATCATCATCTTAAGCAGCAAACCCCAGTCAGCAGAAGCAGGGCGACTCGGGTTAGTCCCGCTGTTCCAATAGAACCCCACCCCAGCCCAACAATTTATAAACTGGGATGTTCATCCCCAGTTCGTAAGCGAACTAATCTCCGCAGTCTGATCCAGTTGCAGTCTGAATATCATCAGTTTTCTGGAAAAAAGGGCAATCTCAAATCCAGTGGTTTATCAACATGTTCCTTATTGAAGTACCCTCTGGTTATGACTAACATAGCCATGGAAGCCATCCCATAGCCATGGATGATTTTCTCACTAAAACCTCCATCTATGGTTGGGATTTTCCATGGCTATGTTAAATAACCAGATGGTACTTATTTTGAGGGCATTCCGGTATCCCCCATTTTCAGACACACCCATTATCCAATCCACAGCTCGCCTCCCCTGGAAATTCATCCGAAGATCCCAGCGTCAGAAAGCCTGGCGGAAGCAGATTCATGGCTGGACCATCCACCATCAAAGGCTGTCTTGTTGTTGCTGAATTTGACGTTGTGATACGAAACTGAATTATCACACTTGTGTCTTTAAGTTGTCAAAAAGACAAGTATTAATATTGTTAATACAAGTTAATATTATTAAACTGAATTATCAAAGCACTGATTGCGCAGACATGTTGGCTCTTTGGTGATATTTCGCAGTCTGCCTCGTCACTGCTGGGGAGTCCCCTGGGTCCCCATCCTGACCTCGATACAGAAGGGGCCATCAAGCAGTACACATGGCGCAGTCGTACACCCCAAGTTACGGATGGTACACCCCAAGGTACTCAAGAATCACTAGGTAAATCCCCAGGATAACTTGGCCTTCGACTTGGCATTCGACATGGAAAAAAAACCAAGTTTGGATGGTGTCCCCTGGGAAAATTCCACTCTCCACCATAGAACCTATCCCGGTGGATGGTCTCCCGAAATGTTCCATTTGTGAATAAAAACCCCACTTTTTGTCGTCAACTAGGTCGATAAGTTCCGTATATCTACCATAAACCAAAGAGTTATTGGAAGATTTGGAAGTTTAAAATCATTGCATATCATTGCCATAATCAATTATAAAATAATATATATATAAGCTATATATATGTATATATAAATTCCCACAACATTATTGGTGACAAAATCCCCATTTTTCTGGGGTAACTTACCCAACAGGACCTAACGGTCGCTGGCGCACCGTCAAAGCCGTCGAAGCCGTCGTCCCGGAAGTCAAAGCGTTCGAAGCTTTGAAGGTCCTGGAGGCGCTCGAAGTGATGGATGGTTTCCTATAACTTTTGGCACCATCTACAACTGGTTGGTGGTTTCAACCCCTCTGAAAAATATGAGTCAATGGGAAGGATTATCCATATATTATGGAAAATAAAAAATGTTTGAAACCACCAACCAGACAAGGTTCTGGGGAAGTCATCATCTATAGTGATAGGAAACCATCATATAAGTGAATAATATATCACAAATAGAGTTGGAAACCTGGAAATTATGGGGAAGTCATCATCTTTTTTTAGGTTCTGGAAGCTCTGGATTCTACTTTTTGCAGGTGGTTTTTTTCACTTCGAAAAATGACGACAATGGGTGAACATTGGGGTTTATATTGTGGACTCTTGGTGATTTAAACATTGGTTTTCAACGAGAATCCATGAGAATCACCGAGGGCTGCAACCACAACTCGGTTCCCTTCTCGAGACGGGGAGTTTTTCGCGAATCAATCCTTCGGATTCGCAGGAGAAAATGCTGGAAAATGTTGCTTGGAGACAGTTGGAGACTGGAGGAAACTTGGGATTTTTTGGTGATTTTTTTTGCAGCAAACACGGGTGAATCTCATCAAGAACTGTCGGATGTAACATGACAATGGAGATGCTGTGCATTCACATGGGTTTCAAGACAAACCCCCAAAAAAATAAATGGGTTGGGATGGTCACTGATTTACCAACAAGGGTTGTAATTGCATTTAGTTTAATCAAACTTACATGCACATTAATGATATTAATGAAATCTTCACAAATTCAGGCTTTGTAGGGTTGTTACCTCATTTTCTTGCTGGTCTTACCTTCAGTAGTGACTTTAGAATCGGTATTTCTCCATATTACCAGAATGGTTTTTTCGAGAAAAGCTGCAGGAACCTGGTTCCGCGAAAAAACAACAAAAAGTTAGTGGCAGCTAATTCTTCCTTTCATCAACCCGTTGAATCAAGATTTTGGATGAAAAAGTGATGATTCGCACGTCGGCCGGTGCTGGGAAAACCGCTCCCAAAATTCACAGATGATTCTCCCATTGAAAGCTCCATAAAAATTGTCGGTTGAAATCCCATTGCCACGGCTATGATTAGCTGAGGCGACAATAATGGGATGTCTAAGTCTACGACAATTTTTGCACTATTCCTAGTATAATAAGTCGCAGTTTTTAATCAGTCGTTTTAATTCAGCAAAAAACAACAAAAGGTACGGAACCCCACCATAAGTAGATATCTCGGAACTCCAACAGCTATTGTACCAAAGGTCTATCACTGAATGACTGTATATAATGACAGCCCGTTTATGTCATAACACAGTGGTCAACCAGTGGTCAACCAGTGGTCAACCATTTTCGGACATCCAAAATCAATCAAAATCATATGTTCTTGGCATATGTTCCCATTGTATCCCCACTACGAAACCAATATGACCATTATATCCTCCTTATTTTTTTTAGAGTATATATCATCTATATATCCCATGATATCCCCATGATATACCCATCATAGTGGTCAATATACCATTATTGTCTACAGTAAACACTATATCCCAACTATATCATAATCAAATGGTATATATATATATATCACCAACATTTCCAAGTTATATATGTACCCATCATATTCCTCTTATATCCCCATTTTTTGGGGTTTTTATACATACAAGTAGCATGGTATACATTGCTATACCACTTGTACCCTCCGGAAACTTCATGAAGTGGCCATTAAATCCCATGATATTCCCAGGAAAAATCCCATTCAATCACCAATAAGTCCCCAATAAATTCCATTCAATCACCAATAAATCAGATAAAATCACCAATAAATCCCATTAAATCACCATTAAACCATATAAAACCCCCACTAAATCCCCAATAAATCACCACCAAATCACCATGATCTCCCCGACTCTCCTCCAAGCCGTTGCCCGCCAAGCGTTGCCGCGCACGCTGGCCGAAGGGCACGGCGCCCTCCTACGAGACTATCCCAACACCACGGGGGTTCATCATGATAAAAGTAGTTGCGACCTAAGATGGGGATTTGTCACATATTTATGGGTTAATCACTTAAATCTGGGAAAACCGATGGTCCAACCTTGTTGAAATATGGCTAAACAATAGACTCATCATGATTATTATTAATTATTATGGATAAATGGACTAATTTTATGTTTATTGGATTAATCAAATGATCATTAAACTAATAATGATCATTAAACATCCAATCTTGTTTGAATCATTATTATGGACTAATATGGCCTGGTTTCATAAGGTTTCATACGGATTAATAATGATTCAAATGGTGATCAACATGGTTTCATATGGCTTGACATGATATGGTTTACTATGACTAGAGATGGTTTCACCATCCTGAACAATGTTTGTAATTTTAAACATGGTAAATACCTTCACAAATTGGGATGTGCATGGATATAACCTCTGCAAGGTGGGAAACCCCAGTTATAAGTTGGTTTATGTAAACACATCCAACTATAGATACATCCCCCGTAAACCCTCCTTATAGTAATTGTAAACCAACTTGGCAAACTATTAGGCCAAACCCTGCAGGGATCTTATACCTGTCAAAATACCCCGATATGGTCATTAAATGATTGGAAGTACTGAGCAATCTTTGGTATCCATTCATTTCAACTAATCCCAGCCACCTAGATTATCAACACTCCCCATAACCCTGTTTTGCATTGAAGTGTACTGTCCCAAAATATCCCATCAGAAAGTGTAAAAGGGTTAGATTAGAATGTTGTTACAAAAAAAAAGGTTTCTATTCATTTCAACAAAGATCGAAGTATTCCAAATGATTATTATATATTTATTATCATCCAATTTTGAAAACATATCTTTTTAGATCATTTTGAAACAATCAACCGGAGAAACCAAGCTGTAACATACTCCCTATCGTTGTCCAAATCGTCAACTCTTCGCACCTTTTTTCAGCCATTTTGTTGTAGCAGAAAGTCTCTGACTGCTGCCAAGGCTTCAGGTGGTGGGGGGTTCACTTCATGACCGTGGCCTCCAAACGGAAGCCACATGGCGAGGCCGGCGAGGCCCGAGGTCTTGTGGGAAAAAGATGGATGGAAAAGTAGCTAAATGCTAATGCTAACGGAAAATCATGAGGATGGAAGTTGGAATATTGGATGTATACATAAACATATATATGGATATACGTATAGTTACGTATCTATCTGTCTATCAATCCATCTATCTATCTATCTATCTATCTATGTATATATATATATATGAATGATCCCCTGTCTCGTGTTCACTACACCCCCCACCCCATATGCTATGGGGGTTACCCCCCCAACCCCCACTTCCCACCACATCCACAGGGGGATATACATAGACATATACATATACAGGTACATACACCCCCATGTATGTATGTATGTATATATGTATGTATGTATGTATGTATGTACTATGTATACAACTTACATGTATATATATATATATATATGTATATATATATATACCTTATATATAAATAACTTATATATACATACACATAGAATCATATAGATACACATATACTCATGTACTTGCATAATCTTGTATATATCCATATACATAGGGACCATCACCAAATGCAGGGCAATATGTAAATGAAATATATCATAATATATCTATACATAATGTGGAATTATCCTGGTAATATGATTTTTAGGTGTGTCTGAAAATGGGTGATACCGCAAAATGGCAATACTAATAGGCAAAATGCACAGCATGGGATGTTGGAGCACCTTATTTTCAGACAAACACAACACAATCTTAATCATCAAGAATGGGGATTTTACCAAGGGATTGACTACATTGACTGCTGTATTTATGAATCAAGCGTGGATTATTGAAACATATCCTAAAATGACACCAAACGCTGCTGAAAAATGTTAGGTTGGATACCCAGGGGGCGCCAAAATCAAGATCAAATCATATTTTCTTGATGGCAATGGATGGCATGTAGTTGATGTAGATGATACTCTTACAAAATACAGAGGCAATGGTGATGATGATGATGATGATGATGATGATATTCTATCTGACATATGTTCGGATATTCTATCTGACATGTCATGTGGCGTTCTATGTCGCATTCATGCTGGCGTGTCTCCTGCGGACAGGTGAATATGGAACTTAACTGATGATTTGAGGAAGCTCCGACCAAGGTATGTTCTTTTGTACATATGTATATATAATATATATATATATATATATATATTTATATAATATATGGTATTTATATATATATATATATATATCGGTAGATCTTTTATTTAGCAGCTGGTCAGGAAGCCACAAACGAGGTTTCCCCTGGATTTGAGTTACACTGTTTCTTCAATAATTACGGCATGACCTTTTGTTACCCTCTGGTAATTTAACATAGCTATTGAAAATGACCATTTATAGTGGATTTACCCATTGAAAATGGTGATTTTCCATAGCTATGTTAAATTACCAGAGGGTAAAAGATTTTTAACACTGGGGTTTTCCTGAAACCAAGATTATATAAAAGTCCCCTATACAAGAAATATCAAGAAAAAACATGTGCGCAAAAAAAATTATCGATTGCATCAGGGACTTTAAAAACAAGAGTTCTTTCGTGACCAGTTTTCACCACGATTGCATTTTGAATCTTTTTTTTGATAATTTTTGCTGGTTCAAACACATATTAAGCAGTTGCGATTGCGATGATCCTCACTATGTTCTCTCCACAGATGATCTTGGGGACCCAACAAAGCAAACTTTTTCAGAATAGCAGGTTCTCATAGTGTTCTCATATTTCTTCATTTATGAGCTGGAACCTGCAGTTCCAAAATCAGAAAATCATCGTGAAGTGACAAACAAATCCACTTAACTAGTCTCCTGACCCAACTATATGTGCATTTTTTGGCCCCTGATATGATTGTTAGCTCAAACATTATCTGAAAAGAAACTATATGTCACCTCCTCAACCAACTTTCTTAATATTATATATATGTATACTATATATATATATATGTATACTATATATATGTATAATATATATATATATGTATGTATGTATATTATATATGAAAATATGGTGGCTTTTGAAGAACATCACCAGTCAACACGAGCGCCTTCAAGCAAGACCATTTGGGCAGGAACCTCCAGAGACTGTAGCTTCTCCACGAACTCCTTGGTGGTTTCAAGTGGAAAATCCCATGGCAGCACTCCGAACACTCCGAAGACCCTCTGGTAAACTAACATAACTAGTGGATTTTCCCAGCTATAAAATGGTGATGTTCCATAGTTATGTGACAGTTTACCAGAGGGTATCTAAAATCCTATCTAAAATCCCATGGCTCATCATTTTCACCATCATTTTCACCTTGATGTGTTGCCATTCTTTGGGTATCTCATGGGTTCCATGTTCAAACACAACGCGGTGAAGCACATGGAACCTCCTCACCAGTGACGACTGCATATCGGAAAGCACAGCCACAGCACAAAAACCGCTGCAAGAGGGGAATTCAGCCTACTAAAATGCCAGCTTCACGCATAAAATATCAGATGGTTGGCAATTTCGTAATTGGAGTGAGCATTAATAAAACCAATGGGAATTTGAGGAAAAAACGCATTACCGGAGCCTTACCGTACCCTTCGGTAAACAAAAATACAAGCGCCAGCTTTCAGTCACATCAACCCGCGAGAAGTCCCATCACAGCATGGCACAGCAAGACGGAGAGAAGTCACATCAGTCTACATCAGTATGTTAAATTCTAATGGCACAGCAGCACAGCATGTATCTAGAGTGAGGCTGACTCTTGGCAAGGGGAATCAATGAGGAAAGGAAGGAGAAAGAGTATAGCCACACAGCCAAACAGGGCAAACAAGACCACTTTTATGTAAAAACATGTGATATCCGGATCTTCAAATGTCTCATGTGAAAAAAACAACACAGACTACGTATTTCCATGTATTTCCACTACATTTACCCTCTGGTAAACTAACAGTTCGCTATTGAAAATGGCCATAGAAATCGTGGATTATTTCCATTAGAAATGGTGGATCTTTCCATAGTTATGTAACAGTTTACCAGAGGTTAAACCTCCATTAATCACCATTAGATCCCATTAAATCACCATGAAATCCCATTGAATCCCATTAAAAATGGTGATTGTCCATAGTATTTCCACTACATTTAAATGTTCAAATGACAGGTTCCGTTCCTGTGTTCAAAGCGTTCCCATGAAAACCCCCGAACCTGGCCTGCGAAGTTTCCGCATCCAGCAGGTGATCTTTCGTGCCATGCAGCACAAGGCTGGGAGGCCAGCTGTGATTCACCACATCAAAGGCGCCTTGGAAGAATTTCACAAAAAAAAATAGGGATAAATCATGGGAATATCATTAAATCATTGATATTAGATAGGGATAAACCACATGAAATATATAAGATCATTCGTTGTGGTTTCATGGGAATATCATGGTGATTTGATAGGAATTTAATTGATTAGTGGCACTATAATGGGAATATAATTAAATCAGGAGTGTGGATGTCATGCGGACAAAAAATAACTGCATAGCCAAATGGTAATTGTGGATGGGTATAGTTAATTGGGACATAACTTGGAACATTAGGGATGTATATGGGGATAAATGGGGATGTATGCAACTAATATGATGATTCACGTGATGATGGAAGGGGGTACAGTACCCTATGTTCCGACAAACCTTATGGAGTTGTTGGTTGACATGTTGACATCTCCTTTTTGATTCTATTGGCCTACCCTCTGGTAATTTGTTACATAGCGAACTGGAAAGATCCACCATTTTTAGTGGGAAAATCCACGATTTCTATGGCCATTTTCAATAGCTACGTATTGTTTTTGTCATGTTTGTCCTTGCAATTGGACCAGCGGACCAGAAATGTGGATTCAGGGATTCGACATGAACCAGCAGGAATAAAAGGAAGAAACGAGTAATCAAAACCTGGGATTTAGCTAAGGGAAATGTCAGAAACCAACAGAAATGGTGATTCAACAAGAAAGTTTGATTTTAATATGTCTGTTCTAATTGGTAAGTGATTTGGAGAAATGCCAATCTTCATCAACCAAGGCAACTGATGAACAAACTGCACTCGAGCAGTTTACCCCAGTTGGCTGATGATTAGTTTGGGGCTTCTATGGGCTTCTACTTACTAATTACTTATAGCCTTTCTATAATTGGTGGGGATCATCATGATTCATGAGCTGGGAATCCCTTGAAAACCAACCAACAGAAATTGTTGAGGGGATTTTCCTGCTACAAGACCATGTGAAATCAAAAAACATATATAACTTGGAATTTGTCCAGCCATATACCACAATATATGAATATTACAATATGTCCATGTTTTTCGCATCATCTCCCGCTGTTTCCTCATTATCCCATTGTAGCACCTACTATTAATCGGAATTTACATCCCATTAGAACTCAACTAAACCCCATGGTTATTCAAGCTGTCCGATAATTTTCCCCATATATCCCCAACATATCCCCAATATATCCATATTGAGTGGTTCACCCAGGGAATCGTAACTAGCTTTTAAAATCACCCCAGTTTATGACGATCAACCTACCTCTTCTGAATTCACTGGACTGAACCCACGTACGATGCATGGGGTGAACGACTAAGAAAATTTACCATCACTTTATGCCGACAGAAGATTGCTTCTCCTGCCATTGCAAATCGTCAGACCATCACCCGGTGATTCTCCAACTGACCATCGATCTGACCCAAAGCCCCCAGCGAGCCTATCTGTTTGCGTGGCCCTTTGAGCGCAGGCGCGAAGCAAATCAAGGCATCCGGGCGACAGGAAACCTCTGGCGCCAGATGCCTCGATTCTGAGCAGCGCAACAAAAAGATGCATTCAGCATGGCATTTAATCCAATGGTAAAGGTGTGATGAATTTATTTTCCTTTTTGGTGCTTACTAGAATCTACTGTAGAACTTGAACTGGCAAACGAAATGATGAAGTTAAGGGGCCAAAACGTGGGATCTAGGTAGCAACATGTGTTTTTGACTGGAACAAAAACATCGGAGTTTAGGGGGCAACATTTGGATTTATATAATTTGACTAATAAAATGAAATAGAAGGAAAAATGCTGAATTGGTAAGTCAACCATAGAAAATGTTAAAATTTTGGAACAGGAGAATCGCCACGAAATGAGTGAACCACTGAGCAGCTTTGTGGGCAGTTCCAATTTGGGGCTATGGAGACCAGACATGGGTAATTTCTCCAAAATTCATGGCGTAGAAAACACCAGTTTTAGGTTTGTGCCAAAATGGGGTATACCCACGAAATGAATGCGTTCATGTTGAAAAATCATGACCAACTGTATGATATTTAGCCAGCAAATGGGTATCCAGCCAGTGATAGGATTATATCACAACTTTTAAGGTAATTGCCAAAAGCATCATTAATATTTATACCCATATATGACCCCAACTGCACCCCCAAGATTGGAAGTTCGAGATTTACTTGGGTGTGTATACCAGGAATGGTACAGTATCTAGTTAGTTACAGTTACAAGTAAAAATAGAAATAGAACTCTTGACGCCACCTGATGGTGGCGCCCAGCTATAAGTTGGTTTATAACCCCCACGAACTATAGCCTGACCTATCTATACCATAAACCCAACAGTGAAATGTCCACCAACTTAGTGATATAACATGCTGTAAGTCAACGAACTAAAGCCTAATTTTCCTGTGCTAAATCGCAATTTTACTGTGGCACCACCTTGCAGTAACATTTTCGGTGAGTGAAGCACCAATCAGCAGCTATAAATCCCTTACAGTAATCCCAATTGTTGATGAATAAATCAGTAAATGTAAATCCCGTTTTTGTCCTCCATGTTTGATGTAAAATCATGCAAAAAAATCCCCATGGAAACCCTATTTTTTTCATGATATCTGATTGTTCATCGTTAAAAATCCCATCTGTTCCTCTTGTTTCCAGGCCTCATATCTCCATCCAGGGCCACATCCGCTGCTGGCAGCAAGGACACCAAGTGACCCCCTGCCATCGCCCGCCAGCCACGACAGCCACGACAGCCACGAAAAACTTCGTGGTTTGGGGTTCTTTTGGTGGGTCAAAATCCAATGCTGTGGGATTCAATGCCATAAACCTACCATTTTTGGCATGGTCTTAGACCAACCCATTCTTTGGTGATGTCGGGGGATATGATGGGTAAACATTTTTTGTATGGCATTGTACGAGTAATCATATCGGTAATGTCATGGAGATATCATGGAGATATAATACGTATACCAATAATATGATTTTTGGATCTGAAAATTGGCCAGAACCATACCCCCAAAATGGCCAGAACCAGTGGTTCCTTGGGGAGTTTATATTTTCAGAGCCATACTTCAGAATAGGTCATTTTCAGTGTTTGGTGCAGATTTGGGCAAAGACGGATGGTTACCGTAAAATTGGTCAAAGATGCATGAGGCCGGGTTCAGAATAGCTGTAACAATTCCAGTGGCATAGGCTACCCAATGGCTCGACCAATTACCCATAGTCTCCGCTCCTGAAAATTGTCTTTTGTTTTACTAGATCTCGTTTCAAACAAACTCGCAAAGAGGGTAACGAGCAGAAACATGCCGACACCTGAATCAAAAACCATTGTTTGAAGCCCCAAATTTGGGTGACCTTCCTAAAAGTCAATGAATACATGTCAATATCAGCTGATTAACCACGATTACCATGAATAACCATCATTAACTAACTATATAACCGCATCCTGGGCTTCCCAAAAAAAGGACCAAAGCCTGCAGAATGCCCCATGGCCACCAGCATGTCCGGCTTCAAGCGAAAGTCATGGGCGTGCTGGCGCAACATGCGTACCTTTTTTCGGCTACGGAAAGGAAAACCCAAAGGAAAAGCCAGCAGATGCAGTGTGGCTGAAGTGCTTGGCGGGGTGCAGTTCCAACCAAAGCCATATGCTCCATGTATGGAATATGAATCCCTACATTTACCCCAAAAATCAACCAAATGTAGGTAAATATTCCATACATGGAGCATCTGGGAAAAGGTACAGTGTGGAGATTTTTTGTGAATATATAAACACACTCAGAGGGGTTATATATATATATCAACTTATGGAGATATATGGAGCCATTACCATGATTACACGCATTTGCAACCTCAACCGCACCCCAAGTACAATGTGAAGCCCCCAAGACAGCTAAGTTTGTTTCTGATTTAGGCCCAGGCTAAGTATGATCTATGGTAGATACATCGAACTAGCTAATCGGAGGTGTAAACCAATTTCGCCAAGAAGGGGAGCACTTGAAAGGGCCAACTATGGTCAACTTATCTAGTTTTTTCAAATATTATAGCTATCAATATACCTGGGGATTTCACCATTTACATATGTTTATATATATATATAAGTAGTTGTTCAAATTCATACTGGGTCCTTTAGTGGGAATAGGACTCCCCACGGGGTCCCAATTAAATGTTATAAGTTATAACCTTCATTAGCTGATATGTGTCCACCATACATTCAATCAGTCGCCTATAATGGGGTTTATATAGGATTAATTTGGATTATGGATTATTAAATATATATATATACATACTGTAAATGGGATTTATTGAGATCGCATATAACAGGGGTTTATATAGGATTATACAAACATATGTTGAGATAAATGAACTAAAATCCAAATAAATCCCAGTATTGTAAATGGATCATTTTTGCTGGACCAAAAAAACATGTTGAATGACCTGGGGCAGCACCGCTTGCTATCTGGGACACAGCCAAATTGCTGTAAAAACCCAACCAGTGCGAGAGAATTTTGCCAGATTTAACCACTACGTAGTCACTACATATAGAGTACATACAATCTATTGACCTATTAACCACAATTAACCACATGACCCACAATTCACCATTACTAACTATCATTAACCATTCTTAATCACCGGTGCTTCAAGGTCCCTCTCGGCCCAGGTACGGCGCAACGGAGGTCCGCCTCACAGGCAGGAAGCTTGGCTTCCTGCAGGAAGCGATACTGCCTGAGGTCGGACATGTGCTGAAGGGAGTGTTTTTGTTGGTGCAGATATGGAGGGTTCCCAAAATGATGATACCCAAATATGGATGGTTTATGATGGTTTATAACTTGGCGCTGATTTAAGCCCTTGCCACCTTTTACCATTTTGATTTTGGTGATGATACTTTTTAAATCTCAACAAACATCAAAAAACACAAAATATGAAGGTCAACATTTTCCACAAATAGC
>Ga0126342_10016021_pt1 | contig 13094 bp, 15 predicted proteins | sample Cyp1metagenome_FD_92528 | JGI IMG/M metagenome (GOLD analysis project Ga0126342, IMG submission 92528) | Coral microbial communities from Lord Howe Island, Old Settlement Bay, Australia - Cyphastrea 1 metagenome | ecosystem: Host-associated > Invertebrates > Cnidaria > Coral ... | reverse complement strand
TGTATTGTAATGTATGTATTGTAATGTACCTATTGTAATGTATGTATTGTAATGTATGTATTGTAATGTATGTATTGTAATGTATGTATTGTAATGTATGTATGTATTGTAATGAATGTATGTCTGCATGCATGCATGTATGTATGTATGTATGTATGTAATGTATGTATGTATGTAATGTATGTAATGTTTGTAATGTATGTAATGTATGTAATGTAATGTAATGTAATGTCATGTCATGTCATGTGATGTGATGTAATGTAATGTAATGTAATGTAATGTAATGTATGTATGTATGTATGTATGTATGTAATGTATGTAATGTATGTAATGTATGTAATGTATGTAATGTATGTAATGTATGTAATGTATGCATGAATGTATGTAATATATGTAATGTATGTAATGTATGTATGTATGTATTTTAATGTAATGTAATGTAATGTAATATAATGTAATGTAATGTAATGTATGTATGTATGTAATGTAATGTATGTATGGTATGGTATGGTATGGTATGGTATGGTATGGTATGGTATGGATGCATGTGTGTATGTATGAACATAATGTAATGTAATGTAATGTAATGTAATGTATGTATGTAATGTATGTATGTAATGTAATGTAATGTAATGTAATGTAATGTAATGTAAGTATGTATGTATGTATGTATGTATGTAATGTATGTATGTATGTATGTATGTATGTATGTAATGTATGTATGTAATGTAATGTAATGTAATGCAATGTAATGTAATGTAATGCAATGCAATGTAATGTATGTATGTATGAAATCTATGTATGTAATGTATGTATGTAATATATGTATGTATGTAATGTATGTATGTAATATATGTATGTATGTAATGTATGTATGTATGGATGGATGGATGGATGGATGGATGTAATGTAATGTAATGTAATGTAATGTAATGTAATGTAATGTAATGTAATGTAATGTATGTAATGTAATGTAATGTAATGTAATGTTATGTAATGTTATGTATGTATGTATGTGATAGAATGGAAACTATATAAATATGTAACCTGTTTTATGTGTAATTATAAGTTGTATGCATATGATTGCATGTATATATATATACTACAATTGCAATATGGGATATGATTGCGCATGTCATTATTGTACAATATTATGTATATCACACATAAATATATATATACATATACGGCAAATGCCTGGGCTTTGCCCCGAACCACAACCACGACAGGCAACCCATCATAATCATCATCATCATCATCATCCTCATCATCATCATCATCCTCATCATCATCATCATCAAACCCTTTTTGAAGATCTTCAATGAATGTAGAAGTTTAACGGGGGTGGAAGAATTAAACCTTTATTGAAGATCTTCAATGAATGTAGAAGTTTAACGGGGGTGGGAGAATTAAACCCTTATCGAAGATCTTCAATAAATGTAGAAATTTAACGGGGGTGGGAGAATTGAACCTTTTTTGAACATATTCAATGAATGTAAAGTTTAACGGTGGGACTCTAATATTCCCTAATACCTTTGTTGATCTTCCCAATTGAATGAAAGTTTAACGGGAAGGGCTTTTAATATTCCCTAATACCTTTGTTGATCAAACCCAATCCCTAATACCTTTGCTGATCTTCCCAATGGAATGCAGAGTTGCAACAACATTTGATTGGGAATGGGGACCCTCTACGCTGCAATGGCTTTGCCCAGGCATTGCGTATTTGTTTATTTATATATATATACATGTACAATACTTTTGGTACACTTGTACAATTGAATGCCATTTTCATAGCTCATACTTATACAATAATACAAATGAAAAACATATTGTGATTGGACTATTGTAGTCGCTTCACTAAAACGATATGTTTGGGGATAATACATGATAATGCCAGGGAATTAAACTATGGCAAATGGCATATGGCATGATATGCCAACAGCTCCAGTTCGACCCCGAGAACCAGTGGAGATGGATGGACGTGATGGATGTTCTAAGATGTTCAAACTGCATCCCTTGTATATTTGATATATGATATATGTATGATTCGTATTATATATGTTTAATATTATGTTTATTATTATTTTCATGATTATTATTACCATTATTAATATTTTATATATAAATATATATCATATATTAATTAAATTCTGGATTCTGATAATATTTGATCTTGGACTTATATTTGCAAACAACGAAAACAGTTCTGATTTCCGAAAAATGTTGGTCCGCTGGGCCGACCAGTTTAGGGACACACCAAAATGGTACCATTTTAGGGTCTCCTGCCGCATCTTTCAAGGTTCTTTGAATCAGGCCGATCTCTTCGCTTATATGCAGGTAGTTGCTTGGTGTCTTATCCCGCCTGTCATGACGCACGAACTTGGCGATACCACGGGTTTTTGTATCGGTGTGCACGATGCGTCGCGCACTTGGATCGGGGTGTCTTTTGTTACAAGAAACAATACAGCAGTGAATTTTGCCAGAAAAACATCCGATATACTGTACTATCATGTCCTATCCAATATACCTTATGAAGCCACTGCAAAGTACGGGTAATGAATGGTATGACCAACAAAGTGCTGTGTGAGACTCGGTCATAGATTTATCTTTATCCCATCGGTCCCATCCCAAATGGAATGATCCCTTGAAAGTTTTTTTTTTCAGGCAGCAACGAGTTTTCAGAATCAAAACTAGCCAGATTGTTTGGGAAGTTACTGTAATTAACTGAGAGTTTATTGTAAACTGCCCCCCAACATGGGGCCCCAAGTCACAGACCAAATACGAAACGTTTGGGTTTCGTAGTCAGCTTCGTTTTTTTTCCCACTCCATTGGGGGAAATGTTCCAGTTCAAGTCAAGGGAGGTGCCACTATGATTGTTAGTGTTACTATCCACGATTATAATCGAATCATAGTCTATTACAATCTATTGTATATTACAATCATTATTGATGAGGAGGATAACGGTGATGGTGATGGTGATAATCATAATTTTTGAATCTATTGCAAGGGCCACAGGATTTCATGGAAATTTCGCATCGTCAGTCGACTCATATCTACCACCGATTCGTTGGACCATGTTCACTGGAAAGCCGCCAACAAAAATCACTTCAAAATGGGTACGCTAAGTCTAATTCACTTCAAAATGTGGGGTAAATCTGCAGATTTTCCCTTGAAATTCTGGGAGTTTTTCGATGCTCACAATGGGGCCGAGTCCTTCTGTGAGGTGAAAGCACTTTTTCAAGAGATTGCAATCATTTTTGTGCCGCAGAACAGCGCCTCGGCTGTTTTGTTGTCGGCCGTTTTGGCATCAAACCTGGGGATTTCAGCATCAAGAATGGTGGGGCCCAACGAATGGGGCCCATAATTCGGGTTAATGGGGATACCCTCTGGTAATTTAACATAGCTATTGAAAATGGCCATTTATAGTGTTAAATTACCAGAGGGTATATATTGATGGATCTGGATGTATCTGGATAAATTATGCAGACCTCACTGGGACCTCAGACATGATATGGTTCGTATAAGATGTAATGGGAATCATACGAAAATGACCAAGGACTTCAGTTGGGCTAACTACCATATACAGCTTGGCTGCATATATATCCATGGTGAAAGCCAATAGCCCAGTGATACACGGGATAGCCTCAAGAATTCTGGGGGTCACCAGAGTGATGGACCGAGGACGGGATTTCTCCCAGGGCTGTTATCCCATACATACGTGGCTTGTAGCCTCTGATCATTGAAGAGTTTGCCACGGAAAATCACCAAATTTGATAGGTTCAAGATGTTAAATCATCCACACATCATCCATATATGGGCCATCACCGTAGCAAACTCTTAGCAAACTGTTTAATTACCAGAGGTTTTGGCCACACATTGGCCACTTCCTGACTCAGACATCCCAGTATTGGATGGAGGTGAAATTCTTAAGCGCAAGGTAAATCGCTTCACCATCATGATTTACAAAGATCTTCCACTTAGTAAGTGGTGAAAATAGCCCCGGTTCATGAGTTCTATGTAAGTGGGTTAGTTATCCCATTTACAACATTCTACAACTGGGTTCTAACATGTTCTTACCCCAGGTACTAACCACTGCTTGGGCAATACTTGGGTGGTCCAGGATGGGTGCAGATCCAGTTACTGAATTTGCGTGGCCAGCCATAACTAAAGCGGTTATACAATTATAAACTCTTGATACCCATATGCTCCATGTATAGAAAATGTACCAACATCAATCCAAAAAATGACCCCAATGTTCAATGTTGGTAAATATTCCGTTCATGGAGCATATGGGATACTTATGGATACTTCTGGATACTCATGGCTTATAACTTGGTGTTATTTCCAATAAAATCAACTATGACTATATCAGCTCGATTGCACCCCATAGCATCTCTCCACCTTTACATTCCCATGGAAATTCTCATGATATTCCCACAGAATATACCAATTTTATCACTGAGCACTATATGTACCCTCTGGTTATTTAACATAGCCATGGAAAATCACCATTTTTAATAGGTAAACCATCTATAAATGGGCCATCTATACCATGGCTATGTTAGTCATAACCAGAGGGTAACATCTTTAAACCAGAAACGTCGGTCTCCTCCGTTCCGACTGGTTTGTTTTTCACCGGGATCTGTGCCATTTCGCCACAGGTGGGATCTACAGAACTCCAATTTTGCCGAAGAACTCACTTTAAATAAACTGTTGCTGCAAGCAACAAATGAACTTCAATCTGGTTGGTGGTTTGGAACATTTTTTATTTTCCATAATATATGGGATGTCATCCTTCCATTGACTTTCATATTTTTCAGAGGGTTTGAAACCACCAACCAGTAAATCCATTGAAAAAAACATCGAAATTCCAGAGTTTTTTAGAATTCGAATCTCACGAAGCCAGATTTTCATGGGGGTTGGACGATGATTTTCCAGTTGTCTCCACAATTCCCCAAGATCGCTGTGCCTCGGTGTGCCTTTTTGACTCTTTCCCAGTGAATCCAACGATTTATGAAATCCTATGGTTCAATAGCAGCAAAAATCACATAAAATCATCATGAACTCAACATTGAACCATCATTTGTTCAAACAACCGCCCCCAGTTTTATGACGATTGTGACGGTTGCATCCCCAGTCAAGGGCCGTCATCATACGAATTTCTTCGGATCTCTAAGTCGTCCAATCTGACTTCCAGGCGCCTCCACAATCGAAGATTTGGAGTTGCGTGCCAATAAGACGGCGGCGCGTCTGCTGGTGCCATTGCAGCCCATGACCCAGAAGATCTCGCGGCTCAGTGCCCCCTTTTGGCCTTCACCGAAAAATGCTGTGCTATTCTTCGATGGAACATGTGATGTTTGCATGGACCTGCATGGAAAACACTGTTTTTTTTTTGAAACATCATGGAACATCACGATTGATGTTTCAAAAAATGGCACAACCATGATTATTTGTTTGAAACATCCCATTTTGAATGATGATTCTTCCGAAAAAGGTGACTGTTCTTTGGGAAAAGGTGATTTCAGCATCAACCATGGAGGACATGGAAATCATGCAAGATACGCGTGAGGGCAATCAAGAAATGTTCCACGAAGTTGTGAGAATATTCATCAAAAAAGGTGGAGATTGAACATAGCAAAAATGATAGAAGCAAGAGGAGCGAACACATGATGCTACTTCTTTTGAACTGGACACACTCAATGTGGCCAGGTAACAGGTATAGCATGCATAGAGCATAAGATAGGGCCCAATGAATAGACATGTTTTTCTCCGCGATGTGAAAAATTGGCCCCAATTGGAACCACGCCAGTTTTCTGCGGTTTTTAGAGTTTTTATGGTTTCATGGAATGGGAGCTGGATGGAATTGCCAGGAAATTCTCCACTCAAAGGACCCCTGATCAGTGCTGAAAAATCTACGCAAAAAACACCACACAGATGAAGCCAGTCGCTTCACCCAGGTACCACACAGTCTATGATGTCTGGCGATTCGAATAATAACAGGATGGAGCCTTGTGATTCTCGGCGAGTTGTCGACACGATGAATTTAATGGGGTTCAACGAAGATATAATAGAATATAGACTATACATATATATATATACATAACCACTCGATGTCATATGTGCATGGTTTTTGTTGGATGGTGTTTCCATATGGAACTGTGTTTTGTTTCTTTTGTTGGATTAATTATGGATTTTGCCTGCAAGAACTGCGGGAATTCTAGCTGACTTTAGGTCTCGCTGAAGAAGAGAAGAGGAAAGCAACCAAGAACAAGACGTAACAGTAGAACTCAGAGTGGAGAATGGGTTGACTTAGTAAGTGGTTTTCATAACCCTTCCCGTAAATTCAGTAGATTATCCATTACTATGGGACTGAATATCTTCTCCAGTGGCTAAATATTATGGGACTGTATAATCACTGTATATTCTATTACTAATTGGAGAATCCATATTTTTTCATATTTAGCAACTAATATATGATAGTATTAGTATCATAATCTAATATATGATCTATTTATTCTACTAATAATCATATGTTAGATTATTATACTAATGATTTCGATAGCTAAGTTGGTGAACATAACTCCAATAACTATGGTTTATGGTACTTATAACTATAGTTACTGGGGCGAATCTAAACCAACAAACATCACTGGGGGGCCTCACATTGTAGGATTTTTTGACATATCGGATATTTACCAATAGTATTCCCATTTTTTTCGCATTTCCATATATTATTAGACTATATTACCCTCTGGTAATTTAACATAGCTATGGAAAATCACTATTTTTTTATGGGAAAATCCACTATTTCTATGGCCATTTTCAATAGCTATCATATCCACGTGATGATTCTCCAGTGGCGAAAAAAACGGACTCCTCTCCAGCTCAGGATCTCGTCCACCGTTTCGTCGTCCCGTTTCAAGCGGTTGCGGCTCGGTGTGAAGCGGTCGGTTGTTGTGCCAGGTCAGTCCCGACACAAAAGCTGGCAGAATTGTGGAGATTTCAGACTTTGCCAGTTACTTTCCTTATATCTCTCTATATATATATGTTATTATTATTATATTACACATATACATATATATATATATATATTTATAGTCTATATATAGATATATGTATGTATATACGTATATGTATATATATATATATATATGTATATATATACATATGTATATATTAGAGTCTGGATCTGGATGAATTATCATGACCTCACTGTGACGCCACTGGAATGATGCTTAGTAAGGGCAACTATTCCAAACTAGCCTTGTTCCAGTCTAGGGACTTAATTGAATTTATCTGGATGTGTTAGTCCCTTAGTGGAAAATTTCATGGAAACTTGGAAAACCCAAAGCCATCAACCTTCGCCAATGAAAGACACACATTCCCCAATGGGAGATTTACTGCTGGGTTTACCACATTATATTATACCTGATAATTTAACTCGGAATTCAGTTCATGACAGTACCACATATCATATCCGAGCAATATTCTGAGTATGTTGCCATTCCGTAGAGTAGATATTCATGGAAACAATACCCAAATCAACCAGTAGAGCCCATGAAAGAGGTTTGGGACATTTTTCTAGGGTTTTGCGGTTGGAAAAAAAACAAAAGACATAAGTGGCCGGGGTGTGTTGGCTCGCTAGTTCCATAATATCTACCGATAAGATCCAATAATTGCCCTTGCTCCCTGCCTGTATAAGAAATCAGGGGGTGATGAACCGCTTCTACAGTGGGATGAAGCAAATTAGCTCAAGCTCGAACTGGGAGCAGGATGATGATGTATCTCTGGGTTGAATTAAGGGAAGTGTTTCTAGAAATCAAGTTTCTTAGGGGTTCTTTAGCCTAAACATGCAAAAACTATTTGGACACTTCAGTCGGATATAGTTTGATCATTACTGGCATCATTGGTGAAATTCCAGAATTTGTTTGATTTGGTCAAAGAATCAATATTCTTATTTGCTTAAATCCCATTTTCTGGGGGGTTCAGCTCTCAATACTGCTGGTTGAATTCCATTTCAATTGATTGTGCCGCGCCGGCTGCTTTGTTGCTTACCCTCCTCGCATCGTTTTTGCTTATTCATCTATGTTAATCTTCAAAAGTCTCCAAAGGTTTTTGTTTACTCTATATGTTTAATGATATGACATTTTTGCAAATCTATGAATCTATCTTTGTTTACTCTTTGCTCTTTGTTTACCTGGCTCATTCGTCTATGTTTATTGCTGCTCCATGGCCATGGTGATGGAAACCATGTCGTTGCGCAGGTGGATGTCGAAACCATCTCGCAGGGCTTTAAGGACCCCTTGGACGACCAGGACGGTCGTGTTTTCGTCTGAGTGGATGAAGCTGTTGGGAATTTCCTGTGGAAATTCATGTGGAATTTCTTCCTAGAACTGTTCGCAATCCCATATGCGCCATGTATGGAATATTTCCCAACATTTGCCCTAAAAATCAACCAAATGTAGGTAAATATTCCGTACATGGAGCATATGGGAATTTTTAGCAATCGTGGATAGCCCCATAAATGGTTCAATCAACTCCAGATACTAGCCAATTTTCCATGGGAGCGGCCCAATTACTATATATAAACAATCCCCAAGTCATCACCATTTGGCGATGGTGGTTTTCCAACCATCCCCAAATGGTATCATAGGATCACACCTCTTCAAGATGTGGAAGCGAATTAAATCATTTGGAATTGGACAATGCTACAGGAAGCCCATGGGAATCCTACAGGAAGCTGAAGGAAGCTGAAGGAATCCAAACAAAAACTGCAAAATGCTAGAAAACTCCAATAATATTCTGCTTGATATTTGGCTCTTTTTGGAGATCTCACCACTGGCACTCCACGCACAATCAGTTCAAAATCTACAGAAGAAAACAAATTCCGAAGGAACACTAGAAATTCTAAACAGAACGAAGGAGAACTGAAGAATGATACGAAAAAAACTGAGGAAAACCAAAAGAAACTGGAGAAAAGTAGAAGGACTAGAAAAAGCTACAAAACTAAAAAAGGCAAACAAAAAAAAACAAAAAAAAAAAGCTACAAAAAGCTAAGAACAAGTTCAAAGAGGCCAAGCGGATCCCATTTTTGGGTCGCGGAAGGGGCACTCCCTCCAAGAGTTTTTCCTTGACATGCTTGAATGTTATTGTCTAGCACTTTTTTGCTTTAGGTTTTCTTAGCTCCCACCACCCTCGTCCAGTTGAAGAGGCAGGTCTTGAAGAGGCATGTGATGTGTGAGTAAGATGGTAGGTTTCTGGCAGGTTTCCCACATTATGAATAAAAAAAAAGGTTCATCCATATATGGAAACCGCTGAAAAATATCAAGGAACTCCTGATGGCCATGTTGAAGCGAACCATATGAGGCTGTCAGTTGGAACTTGGGGGTTGACAAAGCAAAAGAATGGTTGAACCGTTATTGAACCAAACAAACACGGTGATTTCAATTGGGATTGTTAACCATCTAGATTTCGGATTTCACCAACGAATTTTCGACGAGACCTGATAAAACTAGAGAGTTTCAGTACGATCACAGAAGATCATTTGGTGGCTGATGCCGCCAAGAAACGTGCCAATGCATGTGACCAAAAGGGGGTGGGTACAGACAATCAGCGAAAGTGGGGAACGGATCAGATGACTTAGCGATATATCTTTTTCATGGTGGACCTATTTATTGATTTTACTATTTTATTATATATTACAGCGTTTTTTTAAAAATAATTTCATACTTTTTTGGTAATGACATAGCTATGGAAAATTGCCCATCTATAGATGCGTTAAATTTGAAACCGTGGTTTTCCATTGCTATTTTAAATTACCAGAGGGTAACATGTGCATACAATTGCTGCGTCTTTCCATCCCTTGCATGCCGTCAAGCATATTGATGACTACAATTTGGGATAAGTGGCTGCACTTTTTTGTAGCTATGAAGATGATGTTTGTTGCTAAATGTTAGATGTGTGCCTAGATATACCTACGCTATCACCCCACACAACCACAACAACAACAACCACAACAACAACAACCACCACAACCACAACCACAACAACAACAACAGCAAACCACAACAACCACAAGCACAACAACAACAAGCACAAGCACAAGCACAAGCACAAAGGTAGGCCATGTTTTAAGTTGCCATTTTTTTTCCCCATAGAATTCTTTCAACGTCCAGGAGTGTGGTGATGGGTCGGAAGTTGAGGTCGCCTTTTGACGCTCCAGGGTCAGCCTACGTTACGGGATGATTTCAAGATGGGGATTCCCATAACTGGGGGTAATAGCTGGATGGCTCAGAATGGGAGATCCCATCTATTAATGGATGACTGGGGGTACCAGAGACTTGGAATGGCCTGGTTTCATGATATATCTAATATACATATACATTATATTACATATATCTATCTAAAGTAACCCCCCAGAAAAGCTGGAAAAATGATTTCCTACTAAACTTGTGAGATATCATACTATATCATACTTCTCCAAGTCACACACTTTTTCTACTAAACTTGTGAGATATCTGTTTGACGGTTCCCAAAAATATATACATATTACGAGACATATACACATTGACGGGATGCTTGATCATCTCGTCCACAGCCACAGGACTATAATTGCACATACACCACACTACTTACAATATGTATATACTAGTGTATATATATATATATATGGATATGTATGTATGTAATGTAATTGTATGTAATGGTATGTATGTAATGGTATGTGATGGTATGCAATGGTATGGAATGGTATGCAATGGTATGGAATGCTACGTAATTGTATGTATTTGTATAGAGGTAAGCGCATAATTATATATATATATATATATACACATGTCAGGTTTGTCTTCAACCATCAATAACAAAATGAATCACATGGCAAAATTTGGTGCTGGCTCTGGAAGTCCGTTTGCGTTTTCTATTGCATCATAGGCTCTGCATGGCTCAATGGCTGGAAGGAACCATCCTGGGTGGATGGAATTTGCTACATAGCCATAGGATTTTTTTACATATCGGATATTTACCAATAATATTCCCATATATAGAATTCCCATATATTAATATATGATATGATATTACTATATATTACGTAGTATCATGATCCTGGATTTCATGGGATTTTATGAGATACAACGGGATACATCGAAGCAATTTGATCATTTGGATTAATGGGATATCAACACCAAACGTATGATGTGTTTCCCAACAAGAATGGTGGTATAATGAGACATTATGGAGGTATCATGGGGATATATATATATAATTATAATTATAATATATATACATATATATATATATATACATATATATATATATATATATATGTATGTTTGGGTAAAATGGATCACGACATATCACCATGTTGCGACGTCATCTCCAAGTTTGGGACTCCTAGATGTGAATCCTGGATCGTGATATCAGCATCAACCGAGACCCTCTGGTAAACTGTTACATAGCTATGGAAAGATCCACCATTTTTCATGGGAAAATTCACTATAAATGGTGATTTTCCATAGTTATGTTAAATTACCAGAGGGTAATGTAGACTTCTGTAGAAAGGACCAGTTGATACGTCTTGTTGAGGGGGGGTATATACACCATTTGGATCGCAGTTTATCACTCGTTTGAGGTGGAACCGGCAGGTTATTGAAACCGGGGTTGACGTTATTGATTTGGTTGGGGATTATTGATTATGCATATTATGGTCCCCAAATGGACATGCATCTTGGCCGGAGATACAGATGTGTAAAACAAACAGATGACAAATGAAGCTCTAAATGATTGACGCCAAAAGATGGCTGGTTGAGTCCTGAAAATGGCTATTGCTATCCCATCCATTGGGCCTGTACCAACAGGCCATGAGCAACCAGCCAAGCAATCGTTCCGACCGCAGTTGCCCCGCTAAATTTCAAGCTTTTTCGAAAAAATGGTGGTGAGGCTGGTTTTGTCCAGAAAAAAACATGTCACTGGCCGACGTCAAAATCTAGATGATGGGTATAGGATTGCGGGGATTATCCCTGCAAATGACCCAATTTTATATTAGCACACTTTAGGCTCTGTGAGGTATTTGACGGTAATGCCGGCAAATGTCAATATCGTATTTGTATCATAGGTAACTCCCTCTTGGTATATTACTCGAATTTGTTCAACGAAAACGAGCTGGTGCATACCACGTACTATCATGGAAGAATTGCTTGTCGAATGGGGGCATCGTTATTTTCATCAACCCAAAGGAGAAAGGCTCTGATTCGAATTCTGCGATCCTTTGCTAAGCACCGCTTGATGAAACGTTTCCCAAAGGCCTGCCCCACAGATCCCAGACGAAACCAGACAGTTTCGCAATTGGCAGTTGGCTTTCGCGAAGAGGTGAACAGTGGCACACTTGGATAAGAGGAATATCGTCCACTTTTGGAGGAGGAATGAGGGGGATAGACATGGATAGACTGATCAAAAGAGTTGCATTTTGCAATATGTTGCCATGATTTGCAAAAAAAAAGATGCTGACCGATGACCGATGACCCCAAATTGACATTCCAAGGCACATATTCTGGTATTGTAACGGTTGTAACACATCTGTTAAGTTTTTTCAGTATGCCGGGTTGATGAGTTTTCGCCACTGCTCCAATGGCTGCTTTCCAATCGAAGGACTTCTCTATGAGACAAAACGTCTCCATGGTTTCGTTGTCCTAAAACCCTGCTGGGGATAGGGTTTTTTAGCCTTAAATCATGGAGTTGGCCCAAAATTCCAGTCATTTTTCCCAAGATTCTCAGTGGGACCGTGCTTGCAACATAAGTCTGTCTAATTAGGTTGGTTTAAGGGAGTTTGTAAAAACCCCGTGCCTATTCGTTTCATCTTCCATGATCCCCCATGAGCCATTTCTAGTTTTCACTCGAAAATACGATAAGAGGAAAACAAAAACGATAACGTTGGTTATGTTAATGATCTGTGTCCAGATTCTTGAAATCCAAAGTTCTTGATTTTTCCATCATTCTGCGGCTATTTAGTGCTTTTGGTCTCTTCCTTTCATTGTTTGTTGTCGTAATGGCGCAGATTCTGCACAAGGAAGGTGCCTGGTAGGTGGTCGCTACACTCC
>Ga0126342_10016020_pt1 | contig 13094 bp, 14 predicted proteins | sample Cyp1metagenome_FD_92528 | JGI IMG/M metagenome (GOLD analysis project Ga0126342, IMG submission 92528) | Coral microbial communities from Lord Howe Island, Old Settlement Bay, Australia - Cyphastrea 1 metagenome | ecosystem: Host-associated > Invertebrates > Cnidaria > Coral ... | reverse complement strand
TCCGGCTGTAACAAATCCAAGAATTTCACCTCTGACAGTTAAATACGAATGCCCCCAACTATCCCTATCAATCATTACCTCAGCTCTAGAAACCAACAAAATAGAACTGAGGTCCTATCTTATAGATTCCATAGATATCATGGTAAAAAACCCTGGTAAAACCCATGAAAACCCATGATGCATGATGGTTATCCGGGAGAACCAATTGAAATAGGATCATCCCAATGGAGAATGTCAACCACCGGATTAAACCATGGTTTATGAATTATGGAGGTAGCCTCCAAATCATGATAATATATGAGAATATGATACTTTTTATGGTAAACAACCATTTGGGGCATGTATTATTAATCCAGGGTTGGCATTAATCATTAATGGGTGAATGGGTGATAAATCATTCTTAGACCTGAATCAAATGGTGTCCAAAGAACCACTTCCACAAAGCCTCCGATTTCTCGTGATGCTCAGCTGGATTGATGTGATTGCCTATAAAAGGGGTTTTTCATGGGAAAATCAACGAGAGAAATGGTGGGATAATGATGAAAATGTGATTTGAATGTGGTACGCCCAAGAGTAAACCACATGATAAGAGTTACATATACTCTATGATGATTACAGGTAACTATAGATATAACTATAGATATAGCTATAGATATAGCTATAGATATAGCTATAGACATAGAATGATATAGGAATTATTGGAACAAAACTGTATATATATATATATATTTACAACATGAGATTGCATAATGGTTATGTCACATACAGTAACGCAATAGAACATCCCATACCGGCTATCCTTAATAAATCCCCATAAATCTAGAATCAATCCCAATAAATCTTCAACAAATCGCGATAAAATCCGAAGAATTCTTGCCCTCTGGCAAATTCACATAGACCCTGCTATTCATCGGGGTTTGGAAGATTCGTTTCCACTCAAAACCTCTCATTTTGTCAACCTCTTCATTTCCTTTCCGCCTAAATCATCTCAAAAATCCCCAAGAAGTCTCTCAAAACAACAAAATCCCAACTCCAATCCAGTGAAACCATGGTGAACCCTCTATGTTTCTATGTGAAATTCCCATAAAAATCCTTGAACAATCACAGGTGGCGCCGGCTGCATGCCCTGCGTTGCTGTGCCGCGGCACGGATCCAGGCGACGGTCCGGAGGTGGGCCGCCCAAAGGCGTGGCTCGGGCGACATGGGAAGCGCCTCACGGGTGTTTCACCGTGAAAAATAGGGGATGAACCATGAACAAACAGTTTTTTTCCATGAAAAATTAGGGATTTAGATGATTTAGCCGTTGGGATGTGGCCTTGCACTTCAGTGTCAAAAACAGGGTTTCGATCAACAGTAAACATAGTGGGTCAACCCTGGTGAAGGGTAGTTAAATTCAGCTTATTCTCTTGCCATGCATGGGGATGCATATTTAGCGATTTCTTGCAGGGCATCTAGGGTTGGTGATGATTTTCACTCATTACTCAGTCCCCATAAATATTGCCATAAACTGCTTGAACATCACCATGTGCAGAAAACCCATGAACATATGAAAACAAACCAAACATGCTCCCTTCTGGCACCACAGTTTCTTAAAAGTGGTCGGTCACATGCTGGACGGCAGAGCAGACAAGCAAACTGTTCGTGCAACCAGACGATGCCATCAAAGGAAAGGACCAGGGGAAATAAAGGTACGACCATGACCGTTGTCCTGACGCCGAGAACAAGACAGGATTGTACCCTCAAACTGATATGGAGACCGCAGAAAAATGATATGAAAGATCATTGTACGCAATTGCAAGTCGCATGTTGGTTTCAGTTGATGTTTCAAGAACTCTTTGGATTCAAACTTTCAATGCGCTGTGTCCAATTTTTTGTAGCAACTTGGACCCTCCAGTGGGTTCATGTTCTACCCTCTGGTAAACTAACATAGCTATGGAAAATCACCATTTTTAATGGGAAAATCCACTATAAATGGTCATTTTCAATAGCTATGTTAAATTACCAGAGGGTACTCGCACCCAGGTTACACGTTGCTCTCCCAGCACGTCTGGCGACCCACACGAAGGCTCGCCCTGCTGATGGCTGCCGTACGCTGGCGTTGCTGGAGGACGCATTGCCAGGTGCCACCGGCTTCACCCATGGGTGGATGGGGATTCACCAGCAGGACCCTGGGGTGAAAAAAATGCTGGTTTAGTACATGTAAATCATTGTAAATCAATGAATTTCATTTCAACAAAAAGGGGATCAACCAGCACTGACAGTGTGGATTTATAGAAATAAAGATAATAAAGGTAACTTTTTCGCGTTGTCCTGTCAGTAAACGCAGATTTCTGGCTGGAAAATGGATGAAAATGGTGGTTCAAACAACAAGGTTTGATTTCAAGCATGTGTTTTTGATTTGCCATCCATATCATCCATGCCTGAATGTTTTTCCATAGGCATTGATGCCATTCCTGAACTGATCGTCTCCGGGACTTCAAGATCTTCCCTGACACCGGCAGCAAACGTCCAGGTTTCAGACACCGCGGTGCGGCTGCAGCGCTGCTTCCGGGGCTTTCTTGGACGCCGATCGGCCAAGGAGAAGCAAACGACAGCTGCTTGGTGGTTTGGAACATGGCTATTATGACTTTCCATATATTGGGGATAATCATTTTAACATATCCCAAGTGACTTTCACTCCATGATTTTTCAGAGGGGTAGGTCAACCACCAACCAGATATAACCAGATTGGGTCCAAGACATATCATATCATAATCATATCATACCCTCTGGTAAACTAACATAGCTATGGAAAATCACCATTTTCAATGGGAAAACTCACTATAAATGGTCATTTTCAATAGCTACGTTAAATTACCAGAGGGTAATCATATTTTTCATCATATCAAAGTTGCATAAAGTTGCCAACTTTTGGGGTCAATATGGTCACTGATGTGGTTTGGCTCAGCCTTTATGCCGCGCAGGAACGCCGCTTGCTGCGAGAGACCTTTGGTAGCTGGCACATGCAGGTGGCTCCAGCACGCAGCGCGCGCAGCGCGCGCAGCGTCAGCCATGGGGATATACCCTCTGGTTACCCTCTGGTAATTTAACATAGCTATTGAACATGGCTATTTATAGTGGATTTTCCCATTAAAAATGGTGATTTTCCATAGTTATGTTAGTTTACCCAGAGGGTATTTAACATAGCTCTGGAAAAATGTACCATTTATAGACCAATGTTTGGGAATTGTCTGGGAATATCGTGTATCTTTGGATGAGATTTCTGAGAAGATAATAGGCTGCAATGTAATTAGGAGATTCGTGAATTGAACTATGAATTGTAGGCTGTAAACACCTGAAATGGATAGAAACCGTACTGAATTTAACATCCAGGTTTTGTTTTGAACATGGATCGGGCCCAAGTTTGGCAGTCAGAAGTACCCAAAACCTAAACGGCTGGACACTTGGATGATTTTCCACCCCAAAAGCCCGGGACAATGTTTGAAACCACCACCCCACCTCCAAGTACGAGATCACGTGTCTCAAATATTTCCCTATTGGTTGCAAGCGATATATTCCCCCACCAACCACCACCAACCAGTTATGGTGGTTATGGTGGTTATCCCCCCTAATTGTTGATTGAAGCATGCCAAAACCTGGGAAAATCCAGGTAGTTTGGAGGGAGCCCAGGAGCTAGTAGCAGCTACAGACAGACGTTGCTATTGATGGTGATTCACCTCCATCCATGTGGCTTTGTGAAAAAACGGCAACCGAAATCCAGCATCCACTGGTTACCCTCTGGAAAACTAACATAACTATAGAAAAACACTATTTTTATATAGCTAAATCATCTAAATGCTCCATGGTTTCCATAGCTTTATGAGATCAATGGCCATTATATGGTACTAACGTACCTCCATTTTAGGATCCTGAAATTCCCATTGATTTTGAGGCTAATCATCTTCAGATCTCCTTCACCACGTCCCCAGGCGGGTCCCTTACGCCGCGCAGCGCGGCTTCGGCTGCAGCGCTGCTGGCGTGGCCTTCGGGACCGGAGACGCTGCGAGGCGCGGCGCAAGGCGCTGCGTCGGCTGCAGCGACCTGGCCCTGGCCGCGGTGGATGGGGCGATGGGATGGGATCTACCCAATTTATAGTGATTTAATGGGATTTTATAGTGATTTAATGGGATTTTATAGTGATTCAATGGGATTTTATAGTGATTTAATGGGATTTATAGTGGTTTAATGGGATTTTATAGTGATTCAATGGGATTTATAGTGGTTTAATGGGATTTTATAGTGATTCAATGGGATATTAATGGGATATACCCTCTGGTAAACTAAGCGTTTGCGACATAGAAAATGGCCATAGAAATAGTGGTTTTTCCCATTGAAAATGGTGATTCCTCTGGTAATTTGTGACAGTTTGCTACCGAAAATGGCCATTGAGTTCGTTGATTTAGCCATTAAAAATGGTGATGTTCCATAGGGATGTTAGTTTATATCAGCGGGTAGCTATGGAAAATCACCAATTTTAATAGGTAAATCAACTATATGACTATATGTAAATGTGCCATTTTCCATAGCCGCCATAGCCATGTTAAATTGCCAGAGGGTAAATCATGGGAAAGAAGGGGGGGATCAATGTCCATTAATGATGTGATCAATGCATATATATATATATAATATTATCAATATTATCATCTTTATGAATGATGGAAAAAAGGGTGAGGATCACTATCCATTTATTTAGGGATGATGGTGAAGGGGAATGATCCCAAAAAGAGCCCTAGTTCAGGTTTGTGAATGATCGTTTACCCATATCATAGAATGATCATAACTTATGGATGATTAGAGATCAATACCATGATTAAGATGGGATCCCTTTGCCTTTTGGGTTCATAATGCACACATAATTAATACCCTCTGGTAATTTAACATAGCTATTGAAAATGGTGATTTATAGTGGATTTTCCCATGAAAAATGGTGATTTTCCATAGCTATGTTAGTTTACCAGAGGGTAATAGTCAATATCCAATAATGATCAACAATGATGGTTGATGCTGATGGTCAAGAACTGGAGACCTGATAGTATTTGCCGATCTCGCCATCAACATGTAACAAAATATAGGATTTAATCATCAAAAATGGTGGTTCAGCAAGCGAGAATAGTTAATACGATCTATATGGAAGATTGATGGGACTGATTGGTTGTTTACTTGTCACAAATAGGAGGAGTCAGCATTTTTTTGTTTCTATGGGGATGTTGGGGGATATATAGTGGGAAATGATGGTGCCCCCATATTCATAACCCCTAATATGGTCAAAACTGTTATGTAATTATGTATATATAATATATACATTATTGATGATTAATAGTTGTAACAACCTGGAGGGCTAACCTTGAGTTTGAAATTACAAAGTGCCCTCCAGTAAACTCACATAGCTTTGGCAGCTATGGCTCATTCAGTTCGTTGATTTACCGTGATTTTTTGCTGGTGCTTGTCCATAGCTACTCTCTGATAAACCAACATAACTATGGAAAATCACCAGTTTTTATAGGTAAATCAACGACTTCAATGGCCATTTTCAATAGCAAACGCTTAGTTTACCAGAGGCTATGTTGCTATGTTGGTTGAGGGTGTTGAGGCGAAGGGTTACAGGTAACCGCTCTAAGGCCCCCACCGGCACCGAGGTCCGCCCTGCGGCGGCAAATCTGTTGCAAGCAACGACGCTGGCGTCGAGCGGCCATCCTGGTGCAACGAAGACGCATGGCGAGGGAACGGGTGGCGAGGGGCATGGTGAGATGGGGAAAGAAACCAACGCCTCAATTCATCTCAATTCTAAGGGCGAAAATGTTCTTCTTCTTATTATTCTATCTTCTATCTTCTATCTTCTTCTTATTGTTCATGATTTATTACATAACTATTAAATGATATTATTACTGTTACATATTCGTGCTATTAGTTCTATTTCGCGATTTATGTGACCCCTCCTATGGATGACCTGGGGGTTTTCTTAAAACGGTGACCCCCCAAAAGTATCCAAAAGTTTTGTTGTTATCTTGTTGGTGTGTCCCCAATGGTGAGAATGATGCCAGAACTTGAGTTGCTCAATCTGCGGGAGCCGCCCGTTGTGTCGGATCTCATGATGATCTGAATTATGAAAATCCCGCGGATGTTCATTGATTTGATAAAGATGATACAGATGATAAAGTCATTTTTTTTTTAAAACATATATTTTTTGAATAATCCACAATAAACAACAGGTGGATTGTCCGTAAAGATGATCAACTGTGGGCTTGGAATCCGCCACTTGGCGAAGCATGGCCCAGGTGACTTGGATTCATGGCCATTGAATTCGTGGATTGACCGGAAAAAACCTGGTGATTTTCCATAGTTACGTTGGTTTACCAGAGGGTATATATTATAAAATATTATACATATATATATATATATACGTATAATTATATAACTGTATATATATATATATATACATAGATGTATACCCTCCGGTAAACTAGCATAGCTATTGAAAATGGCCATTTATGTGATGAGATAATAATCGGATGATCATTGGAAGAATCTTCAGAATATCAGAAGGTCTATACTGGTTGGTGGTTTGGAACGTGGCTTTTATGACTTTCCATATATTGGGAATGTCATCATCCCAACTGTTACTCACTCATAATTTTCAGAGGGGTAGGTATACCACCAACCAGTATATATATATATACACATATTATATCACTGTAAAGAAGAAGTAACAGCAATATATTCAGCCATATATTCACCATATGTTGGAGGTTTTCGCACGTTGCATTGATGTGGTTTGAAAGCCACACCGCGCCCAGGATTCCGCGGCTTCAGATGTTCCAAGCGCTTTCGGCACCTGAGACGACTGGGTCGCGTTGATTCACCACTGACTGAAGCGGTGCGTCTGGGTCCAGGATATCAGGTAGATCCATAGTCATGTGTATATGTATATATTACTATGTTACTCTAGGATATATTACTAGTACAGTATAATTACAGTAATTATCATATATATATATATATGTATAATCTGGTTGGTGCTTTGGAACATGGCATAACATGGCTTTTATTTTTCCATCCAGTTGGGAATGTCATCATCCCAACTAACTTTCATATTTTTCAGAGGGGCTGAAACCCCCAACCAGTAATGTATATAGATATCAGGGATATAATATATATATATATCCCCTTGTGTTACTCTATAGATATGATGCCCATGATGTATCTCATATTTCTATGTGTATATATATATGTAATTATATATATAATTATATATATATAACTATATATGTATAGGCACGCCTTCAGCGAGATGGCGCTGAGGCATAGCATCCGAATGATCATGATGATCCAGCGGGGCTTTCGTTGCTGGCTTTCCAGGCAGCGCAGATAGGTGTCGTATCTGCTGGTTTTTCGACCCTGGAAGATTTTGTAGGGCTCGGATTGATACACTGTACCAGTTTCACTTGCATGTTGGAACCATAGATGTCCTTTTCCCATTGGTTGATTAATAGAGGGGTTTGAAGAAACCCCTTTGACAACAGGTAAATGATGATAGATGGTGTACGGTGTACCAAATCGGCCCCTCTATTTTTACCAAAAGGACATTATTGGTTGGAACATGATTATCACTATTTCAACTACTGTTTCCCCCAACATGTCACAAAAAGACATGTTTGAACTTTGAACATGATTACCCTCTGGTAAACTAACATAGCTATGGAACATCGCCATTTTTAATGGGTAAATCAACTATAAATGGGCCATTTTCCATAGCAAACTGTCACAAATTACCAGAGGATTCCACCGATTCGTCCTGAGTTTTGATGTTGTTGCTGGTGGTTATATAAGAAACCCAAAACCGTTTAGGCCTATTATTGTGGATCCTAGATTTTATATGATTTTATATGATTTTATATGATTTTATATGATTTTATATGATTTTATATGATTTTATATGATCCATTCCCCAAACAAGTCCGACACTTTTGGTGGGTTACGTTCCCAATTTACGGGTCAAAGTCACTGGAAGGATGGTGATTCGAGGAACCATCCCTCAGGGCAAAATGTTCCGCTATTTCAAGGCTGAATTTTGATAATTCAGCCAGAATTTCAATGAACAGTTCGTAACTATATTCCACTGGTTTTTGCTCCATTATATCCCATGAAATATCCCGATTTTCCATGTATCGCCATTGCATTCCCAACATGGGTCACCATCGGCCAATCGGCCACAAGGCGCCGTTTGGCAATGCTGCAGCGCTTTGCCGCGCGACGCCGGAAGTGGCTGAAGCAGGATGGCCCGCGGGACACGGGTAAGATCTAAAGGAAATTATGTGGATACACATAGCCTTTGGTAAACTCACAAAGCTATTGAAAATGGCACATTTATCATTTATAGTTGATTTACCAATTAAAGATGGTGATTTTCCATAGTTTTTTGTATGTTTACCAGAGGGTTTCCAGAAATGTTGGTACCCCAATAGCTGGATGGTTTATAATGGAAAGTCCTTTTAAAATGGATGACTTAGGGGTACCACTATTTCAGGAAACCTTAAAAAATCATATGAGCTACAGGCCGCAAGACCTCCGGCAATAGAACCTTATAAGTGGCTTACCCTCTGGTAAACTAACATAGCTATTGAAAATGGCCCATGTATAGTGGATTTACCCATTGAGGATGGTGATTTTCCATAGTTATGTTAGTTTACCAGAGGGTAACTATGGTTTATTGATGTTTATTGATGTTTATTGTAGATATAACATGATATAACTATAGCTAATGAGGTTTAATTTTTTTAAAAGCCAACTTATTACTTTTTGGGGCACTATCATGTATGAAAACGTGTAAATGGAAGAGCCGGACATGGGCAGGAAAGAAATTCTGCAGACATGAGGTAGGCGATGGGACCTTGACCTTCCCAAATAGCAATGCCCCCTTCGAAGGTGATGCCGTCTACATCATTTTCCTTTAAGCGATACTCCCCAAAACATGCCATACATCGTTTTTGTACAAACATGTGGTAAGTGATGGGACCTTCCCAAATTTGTTCATGTCCTTTTCGTGAACCTTGAGTTTCCGAGACTATATATATATATACATGCGTTGCACAAATTCAATCATATTCATACACTTTCATACATTCTGATGTGCATTTATACATAGATGACTAAATACACACACACATAAATACATAAATACATATATGTATATATATATATACATACTGGATATACTGTACATACACATACGCATACACACATACATACCATACGATACCATACCATAGCATACCATACCATACCATTACATTAAATTACATACATATAATACATATATATATATGTACATATACAGATACATGCTGGTCATCAGATCCCAGTGGCTGGAAAACATCCCACATATAGTAGCAGGGAGTATCCCGCATACTATCCCATGTAGTTATGATTGCGATCATGGTCATGGACTCTAAAAGATCCAGGGGACGCAAACGGAATGATGGGCATTGGATTGGGGTAGCGGGGCCCCAAACACGGCCGAACTTTGCAGGTTAGTTATTTACTATATATATACACACACACATATATATATATACATCTGTATTTATCTACAGTATATAAATATGTGATATATACACTCTCATGAGCTTCTCAGTACTCAGTAGTCTATTTCAGGCTGGTGAAAAATCGCACAGTTCCAGCCAGATGCCACAAAAGTTTTGGCCGGACAAACCTGCCAAGACAGATCAGATTCGAAAAAAAACATTTCCAAACAGTTGGCTACAAATCAATCACTACTTTTTAGGAACCGATTATGGTTCTTACAGAAATAGTAGCTATGTTGGTAATTGACACAAGAGCAACTATCACATGGCAATGGTTTTAACGGTAACGGTAGTTGGACAGAAACCAAGCTTGGAAATAGTAGCTGGTCCGTTTTGAACATTTGGATCATGGCTCAAATGATGCAAATGAAAGTCCAACTGGCCGCGGTCAGGTGATCCTCAACATCTCCCATTGATGATCTCCTACTCCCCAGCTATTTTCACCTGCCATATGACAGTCTTTTTGTTGGGTATCTACGATATGACCGGCTTGGGCTGCTAGGATGCCGAACCGAGCCCGGTTGAAACGACCGCCCCTTGGCTGTTCCATGTTTTTTTGGGGTAATCTATGGCAGTAATAATGGTAATGGTAAATCTGAGTAATGGTAAATCTATGGTAATGGTAATAATGTAATTTTTTTATTGCTCACTGGATCTATGAATCTATGTACAAATCTGACACTGCTTTACTTCCACGCCTTTGTCACACGTTTATGGGGTACAGGGTTCTCGCGGATCTTAGACGGGGCTCAAAATGATCCAAGTTTGGATCCAAGACCGACTTCGTCTCAAGCTAATACTGATCTTGCCCCAATTTGAAGGAGAGCTCCTAGAATTTCTGGGACACTTCAATGAAGAAACTCCAAAAAAAACAAAGTAAATGGTAAACAAACACGTGAAAACGTATCATTTACATGCAACATGGCCTTTGGATTCTGTTTGAAAACGACAGATTTGGAACACGTTTGGCTGCAGCCTCCCGAAGTCATCATTTTCCCCATGCTTTTCGATCAGTTTCTCCCAGCGCCCAGCGCCGCGTCAAGGTGCTGATTAAGGACGAAGATGCGACGACCCAAAGCTCTACGCGGCCGGAGAGACTTTCCATGCCATCCCATTCCATGTGAGTTGGTTGGGATCATCATCAATAATCATAGCAACAACTAGTTATTTAACATAGCCATGGAAAATGGCCCATTTATAGATGGTTTACCTATTAAAAATGGTGATTTTCCATGGCTATGTTAAATAACCAGATGGTATAACACTTACAACTATATATGTATATATCAATGATTAATGATTAATATCAATGATTAATGATCAATTTTATTCATGAATATCTATGTATATCAACTATATGTACATGAGTAAGATGATGAATGCATATCAATGATAGTAATCATCAACCGCAGGAGAGCGAGGCCCCTGATGCCTCCTCCGCGCGCAGCGCGACGGACGAGATGGACATTTCCATCGGTCGCCTGGAGAATGGGGATCAACCAGGGTCATCTGGAAATATGATGAAGATTTACGGTGCAGTATTATTCATATGTATTAATATGAGTGTTAATGCCTATGAATATATATTTAAATTTAAGTATATTTCATATTTACAGCGATATTTAATATTTATAGTGATAATCATGATCAAATATGATATATATATAATACAATACATGAGTAACAGAGTAACAAAATATTTTTGGATGGATGGATCGATTGGACTATACTGGACTGGAGTGGATTGCATTGCATTGGATTGGATTAGATAGATTTGATTTATGGATGGATAGATGGATAGATGGACGGATGGATAGACATGTAGATAGATATTACATGGTTAATACGTGAGTTAATTGCTATGATAGCGATTAGTAGTAAAACATGGATCAATGGGTCCGTCTAGCCCTGGGCTGCAACGTTTACTGACCATCCCACTCAGTACAGGAGGAACAATCCTGGTGAGTTTGCTCGTTGTTGTTTTGCAGGAACCCACCTTTTCAATCAAGAAAATCGAGTTGGAAAACATACATGAGTCATTAATTTTAATTGTTTTCCATGTTTTTTTTCAGATTGTCTTACTGGTGCTTAGCAGGGAATAATCACTAGTAATAATCATCCCATTCCCCCAGTCCCATCCATTCCCTGCGTTTAGCACCAGTAAGTTGTACCCTCTGGTAAACTAACATAGCTATTGAAAATGGCCATTTATAAGTGGATTTTCCCATTAAAAATGGTGGATCTTTCCATAGTTTTTTGTATGTTTACCAGAGGGTAGTAGTTTGCAGATGATCAGATGGCCAAACCATGCGAGCATATGCGAGCCATCTGGCGCAGGTCTGATCGATGTACCGGAGCCTGAAGTGAGGCGAGGGCGGCGCCACGTTTAGGCCCAAGGTATCAAGGTGAGGTTTTCGTTTGGTTAAGTATGGTGTAGATTGGTGTAGATTGGCTAACTTAGCTCAGTTGACTTAGAAAAATACTTCTGACTTGGTGAAGTATGGTTTAGGGAGCTTGTAAGTGAAGTTACCCTCTGGTTATTTAACATAGCCATGGAAAATGGCCCATTTATAGATGGTTTAGCCGGTTTACCTATTAAAAATGGTGATTTTCTATGGCAAACTGTTAAATAACCAGATGGTAATGGGGTTTATAAACCAATTTATAGCTGGGAGGCCTCATCTTGTCTGGTAGACCAACAGTTTGCTATAGTTTGCGAACTGGAACATCGCCATCTTTTCAGAGGTAAATCAACTATCAACGGGCCAACTTACCCCTTGATACTTTAACATAGCTATGACAAATCACCCATTGATAGATGATTTATTTTGATTTACCTATCAAAAATATAGGCGATTTTCCAGTTCGCAAAGCGTCAAGCAACATCAAACAACCGGGTAAGGTATGGTCCATTGAAGACTCATATTGTTCCATAGAAAACTCATACTACCCTCTGGTAAACTAACAGTTTGCGAACAGGAAAATCACCATGTTTAAGTTCGGTAAATCAAGAATTTCTATGGGCCATTTTGCTATTTTCTATAGCTATGGTTAAATTCCTAGAGGGATCTAGCCATGGTTCCCCTTAAATCATCTACCGCAGACTGGACCTTGGCCCAGGCCTCCGGATCCGGGGCCTGGTGGCATCGGAGATGAGACGCTTTTGATGGCGCGGAATCTGGTGGAGGCCGCGGATCCAGTGGTTACACACCAAACGCTGGGACTGCGAAAGTGCGAAAAATCCCAGTGGGAGATGGAGGGAGCCAACTAAGGAGCTACGAATCGAGTTTACCATCAAATAGACTAGAAAGGTGAAAAAAACCATGATGAATGTCTGTGGATTTTTTTTTCTCATTCTGCAGCTTGAGTAAATCAATCACTCGTGCTGACATGCAGTGATGTCGACTAAGTGCCACGATTGGGCTGGTAGTCTGGCAAAAAATCGGATGCAAAAACGGTGCCACTTGCTTCGGC
>Ga0126342_10016019_pt1 | contig 13094 bp, 14 predicted proteins | sample Cyp1metagenome_FD_92528 | JGI IMG/M metagenome (GOLD analysis project Ga0126342, IMG submission 92528) | Coral microbial communities from Lord Howe Island, Old Settlement Bay, Australia - Cyphastrea 1 metagenome | ecosystem: Host-associated > Invertebrates > Cnidaria > Coral ... | reverse complement strand
CACCTTTTTTACCACCTAATTTCCTCATTTTTGTCCGTTTCGGGGCGCTCTGCCCCCAGACCCCCTAAACTCACTTTGTTCGCAAAAATAACTTCGCCTAGCCTAGCGGCTGGCTTTCGTGATAATTTGATATCTGAATTGGTTGATGGAGCACCAATCTTTCAAAACATTAACTATTTTTCTTGAGATCTTGAACTAAGAATTATCATGAACGAAATCATTCATGCTAAGACCAAGGAACTTGCCAGGTGTTTGCTTTGGACGGATTTAAATTTGGCAACCCGGAAAGATGTTCCTTTGCGACGAAAATATGGAACCAATCCGGTATTTAAATCATCTGTCATCATGTATGACCTTTTGGGGCAAATGGGGCTCAACCCCTCCGTCAATCAAGCGACCAATGGAAAAATAAAATACAACATCTAGAAGTATGGCATTGGAAGACTGCACTCAACTTCACCCTAACATCAACGCTGGTCATATTGCAGTAGGTGGCGTATGGTTAAAATTGGATATGAATATGACATATTCCTCCATCAGAGTCACAAATCAGAAGCTGTTTCACCAACCTGTCACTGGCTGGGATTTGTCCACTGACATCAGCAAAACGTTAACATCACATTAAAGTCCCTGGTTGATTACTTGAAGATTCCCAACCCACGGTGGATAAAAAAGAACTTGACACATCCAGGGGACGCCAGCAAAACTATCGCGAAAATTCGCGAAACACATGTTGAATGTTGAAATGTTACCCAGCCCAATGAACTTCTCTGATGCATCGTCATTTCTGATATGAAGCCTTTCATTTAATAGTCGCTGTAACATGGCCAAGTGTGCATATCCTGCCAACAAACTTTTCTGGCTACATCTCCGTTTGTAGCGAAAAAAACAATAGTCACCATAAAGTAACTCACAAAAAATGTCCCAAAGGGTTGAACCAAACTGTTATATAATAATGAATAATTGTCAATTATAGATGATACTTACATCATTAATCATAGATGATATTTACACATATTTACATCACATTTTTCCGGGGCATCCAGGCGGCATCCTTAAGGCATCCAAGGCACACAGCACGCATATAGGGCCTATACAGTACCGGTGGATCGAGCGAGCTGAGCAAGCGACCATGGTAGACCTAGAAATATTTGGACCAATGAAATGGGATTTTATGATACTTGGTGATAATAGCAATACTGGCTGAATATATGGTCAATACTGGTCAATAACAAACACTAGTAATGGTCAATAATAATGGTTACCCTCTGGTAAAGTGTCACATAACTATGGAAAGATGCACCATGCTATTAATGGGCAAACTCACTATTTCGACTGGGCCATTTTCAATAGCGATGTGGCTGTTTACCAGAGGGTATAGCAAACAGTTGGAAATGGGATTCATTCATGATATCAAAAACATGCAAAAACCTTAGATATAGGAGTTATCACCCAATTTAAGGCTGTGAAGGGGCCATGACTGCAAGCATTTTACTACGGTGATTCACTTTTGGTTAAATTCCCCAAAAAATGCTGACCTATACACACCCATTACAAAAATTATCCACCATGATAACCCCATGGAATCCCATGCATATTTTGGGCTAAAATCTAACATCCATTATAAACCCAATCACATCCTCATATGGAGGTTTCCTGACATGGAGGTACCCCAAATCCAAGCCATTAGACCATGGCTAAGTACAAAAAAATAACCATGGTGACTTGGGCATCTTCCTTGACTTAAGAAACCCTTATATAGTGATGGTTAGTTCCCCATTATTGATTCCCTATGCCAAGTGTCATGGCTTCAGTCTGTTCAGCACCAGCTCCAGTTTGCAGCCTGGCAACACTAGGCTTGGGTTGGGTCGGTCATGTTTCACAAACATATGGGGTTCGGTTCGAACATCAAAATAGGGGGATACCGGGATACTGATGTAGCTTGCATCCAATCAACAGGTTGGTTTAAGGATGTTTAAGGGAAAATCTGGTGGCGTTGAAAAACATCTAGAAACCAATTCCAGGGGAGTCAGACGACACATACTATGCTGAACGCTAGCGAAGAATCCGGACAATAGAAGGTATGGATAAAAGTGTACCCTCTGGTAATCAATGGGAAATCCCCTTCAAATGAGGACTTATAGGTGGGAAAATCATATATACATGGTGTATTTTCATGTATTTTCCAGCAAGCCATGTTTGATTGCCGGAGGGTACATAAACCAAAGTTAGCAGTAATAAGATGCAAATAGGCTGCTTCCAAATCCGCCACTTAATCATAATGTGCCAATCAACAAATGATAATGTTTGAGTGTCGCTCCTCAAAGTTCGTACTTTTTTTTCACCCAAACCCAGCAATGGAACAGCAACAAGTTGAGATATTAATTTTGTTCATGTGTTCCAACTAAACGCAATTTGAATGCTATCTTTGGCTGGTTAAAACGGGTTCATCATATTGTAAGGTCCAATTATTCCAGTAATTGCATCCTAATAAATGTAGTAAACCCGATGCCATCAATAACCTATCCCACGGCTATCCCAGTAACCAATCATAAATAAAGGGAGACATTTTCATACATCGTCGAATCACGCCCCAGTTGGGATTGTTTATGGCATCGGGTTTGCCGCATTTGTCGTAAATAAATCCCGTGCATGCACCATGTTTGACTTACCCTCTTCCATGGTTTTTTCTCGCCATTTGTTGAGAATCGCCCCTAATATCTTGCACAATATCATCCTATGGGAGAATTGCCCAATGATCAAAAACATGAATATTGTCATCCATCCCATGGTGCTGAAACATCATGGCCAAACCATAGCTGGTTAGTAGATGTTAGTCTGTTAGTAGATATGCCCAGTTGTCGATGATGGCAATATTTTAAGTACTACGTTTTAAACTAAACTGCCCACCCAAGGTTGACCCAGTTAAGGGTACTTAAAACCGTGATTTTTAATTAATTTTCCAGTTACTATTGGGTAAACACCATGGTTTTCCTAATGCTATCCTTACATATCCTTACATGTATTGGCTGGTTGAGGTCGAAAAAAGCTCATCATACTGTGAGTTTCCATCTAACTGCTGATTTCCATTACTTCTCAGATTATCCAATGATTCAACCACGTAGCTATGGGTCAAAACCCTCAAAACCCTGGTGACATTCTGCTCACACCAAGATGGCTGGTAGCTATGGATGTGGTATTTCAATCAAACTTTACAAAATGGTTGCCCAATTCGTTAGCTAATTACAGCTAATTAAGGTGGTGGAAGCAAGTAGGGGGACCCCGACCCCGACCGACGGCTGTGGAAAGAAACATCATGGACCAATGGGTTTTGAGGAGCGGTTTAAACCAGGGGGGCTTCGGAGGGGGTTTCCATGACGTTCTGGACTCTGGACTTCCTGCTACGCTCATTACTAGCTCTTTGAAATGCATGAGATCAGTTTGATTTTCTGACCATTGGCGGCCATGGGTGGCTATTTTCATCTCCCCGAAAAGTGCGTCTTGGAGAATGGTGAGAAAAACTTCACAAAGTTTAAGCTGAAGAATGTCCAATAAACATGAAGTTACGAAGGCGATGGAGCTGAGAAATACCAAACTATAACTTTTGTAAAATTTCCAAATATAGATGTTCAACCCATCAAACATCAAAAAAAGATCCAAAGGATAGATAAGGATAGCCTTGAAACCAGGCGGCTGTCTGGGGGTCGGGCACCGGACTAGTTCAAGGGGGTAGCAGCCAACAAACATTTCACTGCGGGGCGCCACCAGGTTTTTTTTCGGGTTTCCTCCATCTCTCGAGGCCTCAGATCTCTTTTATAAAAGAGGAGCCACCAAGATTTGTAAGTTGGTCTATACCACTAGGAGGCGGGGGCGGAAGTTGCCTTAAGGTAGCACTAGTTGGACCTTTTCGCTGCATAGCTTTGCCCGCTGGCCACTGCTGTGTGTCGTCTATGACGTCTTGACACTGCGCACAGCAGGACTCCCGCGTCAGGCAGGCACGATGTCGAAGCCTGGAGCACTCTTTTTCGGGCTCACGTAGAGCCAGCACCTCGGTGAAAAGTTTCTTTTTCATCCAAATTGAATGTAAAGTTTAACGGGGATGGGAATTTATATTCCTCATGCCCTTGTTGATTTTCCCAACTAAGGAATTTATATTCCTAATACCCTTCGTTGATGTTCCATATAGCAACGTTCCTTTGTCCCATATTCCAGAAGTATGAACATGTTCAACCCACTTCCGTCAGCACTCACTTGGACCTTCAAGTTGTCTATGCCGCTCTATCCTTCACGGTCAATCCACGTTGAATCCACAAGTGGATTCTGTCACTGATTTTGTGGTATTTATAATTCATACAAATACCTCTCTATTGTTGTTGCTTGTAGTCCGACTTTGTTCCACTATTAACTATTCCAATTATCATCCCATTAAAAAAAAACACAAAATATCCCTATATAGAGCATATATACATGTATACCCCAAAAAATATAAACCATCCCAATTATCATCTGTCGAAACAGCATGATTCCGATCCGTAGATCGCACCAAGGGTTGGCCTGGACCCGGGTGGAATCGTGGGACTCGACGGCGCTGATTTTCTGCTGGTGACGGACTTGGCAGACGACGAGCGTTGGGGCCGACTACCAGACCTCACTGAGGGGCCGGGTCTCAAGGAGGTCTCAGTTGGGCGACTATGGGGATTTCCATCATCAATGGATTGGTTTAAGGGAAAATCTACAGGAAACCATGGTTTTTACCATCAAATATAGGACATCAAGATTTTACAAGTCAAAAAACTATAGGATTTTTTGGGAGGGAACTAGTGGCTATCAACCATTGATAGGGATGAATTGAAGATTCAACGGGGAATGAAACTGGGATTTCATATGAGTTCGCCATTAAAAAACATCAGGGCTTCAATGGATGAAGATAAACTTCATGATATGAATTTGTGAATGATAGCAACAATTGATTGGCGATTCCAAGGATTTAATGGGGATTGAATTCACGTAGGGGTTCATCAACTGAAAAGCATGAAGTTTAATGAGGATATGCATGAAGAATATGCCAACTTGGCATGGTGATGTTCAATAGGTTGTGAAATATGTATATAGGTTGAGGAGGTGCCTAGTTAGATAAGTTGGTTTAAGAGTACGTTCAGTTGGATTTTTGGTACGCATACAATATCTAGTATATCATAGTATATCATAATATATCATAGCATATCATAGTATATCATAGTATATCTATGTCATATGTATATCTACATATCTACAGGCAGCTGGGTTTATAAACCAACTTAGAACTGGAGGGAGGGAGCCAACCTGATGATAGATCAGGATCCAATGGAGAGTGAAAATCGATAGGAGACCATCATGATTTCACCCTTATTAAGTTGGCAACTGCACCGCCAAGTGCATGATGGTGGAACCTACAAATTACTCCAGTAATGTTTTATGTCCTATAGATTCCTATAGTCTTGGTAAATGTATCAAAGGTGACCCCAAGACTGTTTGGGTTTATGTTTTGGGCTTATTTGCTCCACCAGCCAATGCATGTTTACAGGGGAAAATCGGGGAGGTTTGCGGCCTGAGGGTGAATCCCCATGATCTTCAAGGAGAGGCACATGTCATCCACTTGCATTGCCTGCAGCTCGTTGTCACGATGCTTCTGCATTAGCTTGGGGGATTTTCTGAAGCCCTGTGTACGGCTTTGTCCATCCTCCTGAGTTTTTTCACATCAAAGTGTCCCAACTGGACCAAGATATGAGGCGCCTTGACAGGACCGTTTGGCTGGGCTCTTCTGTTTGCCCACCATCATCCTCATCATCTTCATGCCGATGTCGATGTTCACCACAAGGGCCCCCGCAAAGTAGTTTTCACCGTGTCCTGCTCTGGACATTTCCACAAGCCATGACAGGCGCAATGCGGCACGATGGTAGTGGTGCCACCAAGGCAGCTTCTTGACGTCGCAGTGCTATTGATCATCGAATCATCACTCGGTTTATCATAAAGGATACAAACGCGAGGCTTTCCTCGAGAAGTTGTGTTTATGTAAAACCATCATTAACCATCTGTCTTTTTGGGGGTATTGAAAATGAAATGACTCACAATTATGGATCATGGTTTTAAGACATCAAAACTGTTCAATGTTCAACCAACCTTTTGGCGACATTCAAAACATTTCCAAAAAAACAAACAACCTTTTTGGCAACATTCCAAATGATACTTCGCAAATTCCCCGATTCAACGATAGCTTTTTACTCAGAAACACATCGTGTTGATATGAACGAGCTGAGCATATAGATCGAAATATGTGTACCTATACATGTGTTTGCAGGATATGAGAGCTGCAAACGTTAGTTTTTGGCCCCAAACATGTTTGTGTCAATCGAACGACGCGCCGCAGCGCCACTTGATGTTTTGTTCCCGTATGGCTTGGTGAATACGTCGCGCCGCGTCCTCATGGTCTACATATGGGGTCTGAAGATAGGCGTGCCTGTATAAATTGCCATTTTGCAACTCCCCATTTTCAGACACCCAAATATTATATATATATATATTATAAATATATGTTGTTGTTTTTTTTTTGGTTGTTGTTGTTGTTGTTGGTTCTATGTTAGATACTCAGTCTTCCTGTAGGATCTCATGAAATATTGCATGATGTTAATATATTGAAATCCGATATGTTTTTGGCAAATCATCTAATTTAATTATGGTTGCACATGGTTGCCAATGGTTGCACCAACATTGCACACGGTGCTGGATCTGGATCAATTTTAACATATCGTGGCTAACCTGAAATAAAACAAGGGACTGGGGACCCATCATATTCCCATAGCTTGTTGGTTCAATCACCATATGGTGGTGGTAGTACATGCGTGTTCCACCGTGTACCCGCACCAAAATAACGATGCGGCCCGCAATTGCGCTAAGTGCAGCTCTGCTGCTGCTCCCTTTTCATCTTGGGCAAGGGCAACCTGAGCTTCGGATGGTGAGCTGTAGGCTGTATCAAAGCAGAATGTCTTGCTATTCAAAAGGAGGTTACTTGGGGGTAAACATGCCGAAAAATATGAAAAACCAATGGGGAAAACCGTTTGGAACATGATCTACAAACTACAAATAGTGAGTTCTCCACATCTATGATACGAGTAGCTTAAAGTGGACCAACAAAAAAATAACATGTGCCGCAGCGCCTACAACTGTTGTTTTTAACCACACACAAAACTTGGGGTTTTGACTCACTGATTCAACCGCGTAGTTTGGGAACATGGGAACCCCAACTGATTGTTCTTAGCTAACTCAGGCATGAACAAAACATAACAAATTTTCTGAGGGAATGTCAACGCCAAATACCCTCTCGTAATCTAGTCTGGTTATCTGGGCCATACCCATCCATACCCCTTCATTGGACAATTTCAAAAAATGCCCTCTACCTAAAAGGTGTATTTTCCATTGACAGATTGGACCATCCCTTTGCAAAACGCTTGAGTTTTGGGTCCCATAGCCATAGTTCATGGCATCATCAATCCACAAATTGCAGCTCCAGTAGGGGTTCTATTTGCGCTATGTTTTCCAAATTCTCCCAATTCTGTGTCTTTTTTTTCACGCTGCCCAAGGGTTAATGAACACATACAAAAATTGCCAAGTGTCAGTTGAAATCGTTCGTCTCGTTGCCTTGGTCGTTGACAGTTTGAGGCTTAATTCTGGAAATGTCATTGCCTTTCTGGAGTTCTTCTGGAATGATCAGATTATGTTTTGTCTCTATACTATACTCCAATAAATTAACATAGACCCTGGCAGATAGGGGTTGAAAGACTAGTTTCCACTATAAATTGGTCAGTTTCAGGGTCTATGTTAATTTACCAGAGGGTGACACCTGGTTCACCAACAAAAAATCCACGACGGCTGCCAGGATGAACTAAGACAAGACGTGTGCCGCATCTGGGAGATACCCCATCTGGTGCAAAGACTGGTGTGATGGCAATGCCAGAAACTGGTTTTGGGAAACTCTGTGGATGTTGTAGCTATATAATGTTATATCATGTTATATCATGTTATATCATGTTATATCATGTTAAATCATGTTATATCATGTTATATAATTTTATCATTTTATATAATGTTATATTATGTTATAATGTTAAATTATGTTATATCATGTTATATCATGTTATATTATTTTTATCGTTTTATATAATGTTATATTATGTTATAATGTTAAATTATGTTAAATCATGTTATATCATGTTATATCATGTTATATCATATTATATCATGTTATATCATGTTATGTCATGTTATATCATGTTATATCATGTTAAATCATGTTATATCATGTAGGTCAGTAACAACAAATATACAGAGTGCCTTTTTCATTCGCAAACATCACAGATAACCCTGAATCTACATCTGCATGTATCATAGGTGCTCGCAAAGCCCCATACACAAGTTGGACTTTGGTGGCCAGGGAGACGTTTCCGGCTCAGCCGAGCCGTGGAACTGAATGATTCGCACATCCAGCAGCCAGCACAACAGTTTGGGAATTACGTTTTTATATGTTTTTATCAGTTTTTAGTTGGTAACTTCGGTAAAACCCTTGGGCAGGCATGATTGAATAGCAAACACATCATCACAATAGTTGCCTGCGATTTTCATGGAAGGACCCTCCAATCATCCATCTGGAGCCAAGGACAAAGAACATGCTGCGATCCGGACGACTCGATGTGTGCACGTTGATTTTCCTACTGTCACCAAACACTTTTCGCAATCATCATACCTGCTACATACACATTTTGAGGATTGTTTGTTGAATTGGTTTCCAGTTTTTCTCCACTTTCCATCACTAGGGTTAGTAAGGCAGTAGTGCAGGTTCTCATGAGGGATCTGGTTTTACAACCCAAAAGGGTTAGACATGTGAAATTCAAAAAATCACCCCTTGTGATCATATTCTTCTGCAAGTAGTTTGGAACAACCCCGTTTATATGTTTTTTTCTGAATGCACCTGTGCCATTTTCTGCCCTATAAATACATATGACATATGACGTTTTATGATGTTTTATGCACATTGCACGGCGTTACATTTTAGGCTGACCGGGGTAAAAAAATCATGACGTTCCTCCGATTCAACCGCCCCCCGAAGACGGCATGACGTTTCAATAAGAGACGGCACTACGTTTCCGCAGTTTTTCCCACTGAAAACGAATTCACGAGTTACGTGATCAATAAATTGGCACAATGAAAATAAATGTCTAGTTGGATACAATAATAATGGACGGTTCTTGAAAATAATGATTAGATGATATTAGATGGCTAGCAACGCGCATCAAAATTGATGGTGAATGTTACTAAATGCTAGCAATGGGAAATTTTAGAATACCATTAAAAAATACATTAATTATGGACAAGATTTAACTGTTTTCACCAAAATGAAGAATTATCCGCCCAACAATGGATGATTCCAAGCCATCCTCATGTTGTTTTTAACAACGGGGCCTTCCCGCCACGTCACCGAAAAACACAATACCAAGCCAAGCGTCTGCTGCAGTTCACGACGGATCAAGGCCAGCTCTATTTGGCACCTCTCCTGGTGTTCCAGCTGGAAAACGGTCATTCAATGGATTGGTTGAAGGGAAAATCTTAACCGGAAACCATGGTTTAATTCCCATCAAGTATAGGGGTTTCCTGTCAGTTTTCCCATCATCCAATTCTATGAGTCATGGGTCTGTAGTCACAAAGCGCCGCATTCCATATAATTACCGCCGGGGCGAAAGTTTTCGAGAACCAAGCAATGGCTATTAAAAAAACATGGTAGCCTATGTAATTCTATATAGGATGCAAAAGCGATGAAATGTCGAGATTGTGAGGTAATGGGCAAATATGAGCAAATGGTTCTTGAATGAGTGAAAGACGGAATGAATGAATGTATTATGAATGAATGTATTATGAATGAATGTATTATTTATGAATGAATGAATGAATGAATGAATGACTGAGTGAGTGAGTGAATGAATGAATGAATGAATGATGGATTGGGACGGAACGGAACGGAACGGAAGGGTTGGGAAGGGAAGGGAGTGGAATGGATGAATGACATGAATAAATGCATGAATGCATGGGTGAATGAATGAATTAATGAATGAATAGTGCTAATAGATCTACTATATAGTGGGATTGTTCTATCTGTTCCTTTTTGCCATTATATGACATGAGATGAATGACCATTGATATGTGATTATCTGATGAAATACAGACTACTTAAATTATCATGGATACGGATACTATATTGAATACAATAAACAAGTATACTATATTATTAAATTCAAAAAATGATATAATTGACCTTTGAAAATCTATAAAGCAACATATGTACATATGTATGCATCTGCATGTGTGCATTGTTCAAAATATAATTCACACACATATATATATATATATATACAATATGTATAGTCATGGGATATCATGGGATTGGGTCAGTTCCAGGCTTACGTTGTGACACCGTAACAGTTGCTATGGTATAGTTTGCCATTTAAACTGATGCTTTCTTAGATGGTGATGTTTCATAGCTATGTTCAATGACCAAAGGGTGTGGGGATGTGTGGGGACTGGTATTCATAGTCATTGTGGTCATCTATTCTCAAACAACCATGGAGGTTAGCAATCATTCTTTAAATAAAATTGTTAAAAATATACTTGTCAAAGCTGTTGTCATTAACCATAGGGTCTCATTTACAATGGGATTAGCAATCCTCAGGAAAAGGAATCATGTATTATTGACCATCTATGATTAATATTTCTCTATTACTTCTCACAAAAGTGGTTATTGACCATCTAATTATTCTTTCCGGAAATAAATAGCAATCTATCTATTGTTCGGGTTTGCCAACCACCAGCAACCACAACAATAAGGGGTAATCTTACCCGTCTATGGTTGGGTTCTCGCTATTTGAGGGGTATTTGACAAACATAAACATTAGCAAGTTTTCGGGATTATGTCCCCTCCCTAACCATCATCTATAGATTACGCGGAGCGCATTGCAATTACCTGTTGGTTTTACAAACCTACCTAACAATATCTCATAATCTCATTACCATGAACATCCATAAACCCAGCTATGATTTCCCGATCCATTGAGGGCCCGGAGCCCACCGGGCTGTGAAGACTCCCAGGGCTCCTGCAAAACGGTCACCTGACTTTGGACCGCCCTGGTGGCCAGTAGAGACGCCACTGCGTCACCTGTGTCTACCCTGCAGGAAACTTACGTAGCCATGGGGAATGAATCAAACCTGTTAATGGGTTTTAGTGGCGAATCATCTGGAAATGGCCCATGTTCATCCATGTTCCATAGCTATATGTATCCAACCAAAGGCTGAATGAGACTAAAAGGAAGGGATTCAACCTGCGAAAGAGGAGATATAGATGCTGTTGTATGAATAAACAAGGCTTCAGCAAAGAACAAGGATTGATTGAAACAACACAAAGAGAGGTTGTACTCATGCGAATATTTCATGACCGGCCAACATGATTTTTCTGAACCACTTGCCCAATGATAACCAGCCCAAAACACCCTGGTGGAAGGTATTGGATATCGCTACATGTAATGTGATCTGGTGACCCGGTGGCGGGATTCTCAAATTCCCAAGCAGAATGCCATTCTTTAGGTAAAGAATGGTAAAGAACGAGAACACATTCGAGGAAAAACAGCAAAAGTACAGCTGAAATGTAAGCTCCATCATCTTTGGTGTGCCTGGGCGATAATTTCTCACCAATGAACCAAGGAGAAAAACAAACACTTCTCCAAAACTTCTCGTGCCACTTTGATGTGCCGGGGTCTTGCTTCTCAGGTCATAATTCTTGTTGGTTGATAGCTTTACCTATGGGTGATGGCTCCAAAAATCAAATGATACTATCAACAAGGGTATATTAACTTATATAGTACTATCTCCATTAAAAATCCCATTAAAAGGAGTTCTAATAATGACGAATCAACCATTGGGTACTTTTAATGGCAGCATATGTCCAGCGGTTTACGACGTGTCAGCACCTCCCAATCTCCAGGCCCATTCCCCAAACTTAACTCCTCAATGGTCGAGGTGGGCCCCAGGCTCCAGTTAGCTAATTTCGTTTATGCTAGACCAAAGTTCATGTGGGTTATCAACCAAAAAATATATCACAGTGTCACAGACCACCTTGCATAGATTGAACATCATCTGCTTTCCATGATTTTAAAATATGTCATGACATTTCATGGCTATGCAAAACCCCAAAAACATATCCATCAACTTGTCATCGCCCAGGTCCTTGTTGGACCTGCCTCGATGCCCCGTGAAGTCAAGTCGTGTGGCTCTTATTGATCTCGCCACGAATCTTCAGCAAGCCATGGAGCAGCTCCTAGCTCAACCCGGAAGCCACTGCGCCACAGTCAAACGGCAAAGGCAACAAACGAGATACTGTTTTTGGGTTGCTTGAGATGCATTTCATAACTTTGAAAAGATCATTTAATCTGGCTAAAATTGACATATACGAAAAATAATTGCGCACAACTAACACAAAATACAGTGATACAGTATTCTTGAATGAATTTGTACTATTCTTGGGTAATTCCGCATAGTCAAAGTCTGTTTTTTTTTGTCACCGTTGCAGCCAAGCCGCTGTAATTTGTAGAGTTCCCGACGCGTCAGCGTCAATGATCTCGAACCTGCGGCAAACAAAGGAATCAAAACACAAATGACGAACATCTATGGTTAATGCCCCATTATGTATTTATAGCTGGTCAAGCCCCACGAAATATCCCACCATTATGACAACCATACTGATGGTTACTCTCTGGTAATTTGTTACATAGTAGCCGTTGAAAATGGAGACTTATAATTAATTGATTTACCTATATAAATAGATGATTTTCCATAGCTATGTTAGTTCCCGACGCCGCCCCCAGGCAACTGGACACGAAACCCATGTTTTTGATTTTTTTTAGGGTTTGGGGTGGGAGAGAAATGTTTACGTCCTAGTGAACTTGCTCACGTCATGTATGCTTCGTGAACTTCGGGGTTTGGGTGGGGGGGGGGGGGCGGTTAAAGATCGTGTGACCTTG
>Ga0126342_10016018_pt1 | contig 13094 bp, 12 predicted proteins | sample Cyp1metagenome_FD_92528 | JGI IMG/M metagenome (GOLD analysis project Ga0126342, IMG submission 92528) | Coral microbial communities from Lord Howe Island, Old Settlement Bay, Australia - Cyphastrea 1 metagenome | ecosystem: Host-associated > Invertebrates > Cnidaria > Coral ... | reverse complement strand
TACAATGTGAGGCCCCCCCAGTTATAAGTTGGTTTATAAGCCCCAGTAACTATAGTTATAAGTACCATAAACCATAGTTATTGGAGTTATAAACCAACTTAGCTATCTTGGGGGCCTCACATTGTACACAACATGGAAAAATGAAAATCAACTGAACTGGTTGGTGGTTGACCTACCCTTCTGAAAAATATGAAGGTCAGTTGGGATGACTATTCCGAACATATGGAAAAACAAACAAATGTTCCAAACCACCAACCAGATATAGTCGTTCCCCCAATATCCATTCAATTCACAAAAACTTCAGCTGCGAACCGACTTTTGTCTCTGGCAAGAGGCTGAGAGCAGCGAAATACACCGATTCAATGTAGATCACGCCACAAGCTTGGCCCTCTGCCACCATGTTGTCTATCCAGCCTTAAATCGGCAGCTGGGATGTGACAGGGCCCAACTTGATCTCTAAATGTTTTATACGTACATGTATGTATGTATGTATGTATGTATATATATATATATGTATAAAATATACATATATATATATGTATGTATGTATATGTATATATATATATATATATATGTATGTGTATATATATATGTATGTGAGTATATAGAGATGTATGTGCGTGTGCGAGAGCCAATGACACATATACACATATATACATATAGATAGATAGATAGATCGATAGATCGATCGATCGATCGATAGATAGATAGATAGATAGAGAGAGAGAGATAGATAGATAGATAGATAGAGAGAGAGATAGATAGATAGAGAGAGAGAGAGATAGATAGATAGATAGATAGATGGATAGATAGATAGATAGATAGATAGAAAGAAAGATAGATAGATAGATGGATGGATAGATAGATAAATAGATATATAGATAGATAGATTAGACATATAGATTGATCGATAGATTTTCTGTATATATATATATACCTCATAATTACACATTATTTATGTATATATGTATACCTCATAATTACACATTATTTATGTATATATGTATATATGAACTATTATCCACATATTTAAAAAAAACAAAAAACATAAAACATACCTTTATATATAATACATATACATGTGGGTCCATGTGAGCAAACCTAAAACAATTTCGGTTTCTGTTCTGTTGAAGCTCTCCATGAAGATTTACAGTAAGTGTCTTCCAGACATGGACTGTTTGACGGGGAATTCCACCATGAATTCATCTCCTCATCTCCAGTCACATCCCTGTGACTTAGCCTAGCGTAACCCCTGTCACCTGGGTATAGCAACTGGCTTCATGTTATCATAAATGCTATTACATATATATATATATTATATATTTATCATATATATATATATCATATATATATATCATATATATTTGATGGTCAAAAACAGGGTTTCCCGTGGAGGTCCCTTCCAATCCAATGATTCTTCTTGATCAGGAACTCACCACGCCAATGCCCCGCTCTTGAACAGCCAAGACCAAAAGCCTGAGATGATTGGGTCATGGTGAAGCCACAGGTAGGCAGGAAACGATGTTTCAAACCCTCCACCCCCAGACACATAGTTAAAGGTACTAAACTTATGCCTTAAAACATCCTTTTTCCAGGGTACAGGGGGTCCAGGTATGGAAAACACATGGTTTTATACAAAGGGAATAGACCATGAGCAATACCATTAAAGCATTGAAGTATGTAATCATATATTTGAATATAGACTTTCATAGTTAATGAAGAGTTGAACATCTGCAGTACTATATAAGGCAACTATAGCACCCTCAGCCTGACAATCCCACAAAAATAGAAACATACAAATTAGTGACTGCTGATCTTTTTGAGGCTTATTATATACGTATCTATATATATACACAGTATCTCTCTCTCTCTCTCTCTCTCCATCGCCTTCTCAAGAAGTTGAACAAAGCAACAAGGCGAGTAAGCTACAACTCCGCTAAGCGCAAAAGGAGTGTCAGTGAGCTGGTGCATATTTGTTACTTCAATTCCCCCAACCACTTGGGGGGGGTGCTATACTACGATTGTTTTTGCTAACGAATAATGGAGAAACATATCATGGTGAAATTCCACCCATAAACGGAAGTGATCCCCCTCCTTCCACAAGTATCATTCGGAACACTGGCATTATGAAACCACCACCAGGGATCTAGACCTACACATATGGGTCTTATTGACCACTTCGATTTGCTGAATTTGCTTAAGGAACACCCAAGACATGAAACATATCCCCAAAAATTCCATATTCAGGATCATTGTAAAGCACACCAAGCGCAACCAATCCATATTCAGGATGGCAAAAAATGGAAACTTGTCTGGCACTGAGAGAGAGGTCATGTTCATCCCCCTACTCAAATGGAAATACCAGAAATATCATGAAATATCTATACTGGTTGGTGGTATACCTACCCCTCTGAAAAATATTATATAGTCAGATGGAATTATTGTTCCCAACTGAATGGAAAAATAATCCAGCCATGTTCCAAACCACCAACCAGCTATATATGGTGACATGGAGGCTCGCACAACCGTTCTTACTCTGGCGTTTCTTTCGCCACCGATTTCTGACGTCGGCTCATCCAAGTCCCATCACTCCGACGTCGCAGGCTTCGTTGTGATGTTCGTTGAAACTTGTGGGAATTACAACCATCAAAAATATGGGGATGTCATTGATAAATGAGACTTAGTGATCATATAAGTGATTATATATACCATATGCTGTATGGAATATTTACCAACATTTGCCCTAAAAATCACCCAGTTTTGTAGGTAAATATACCAGCACCATGGAGCATATGGGTGTGATTATATGTGACTATTGTTGCAAATAGTCAATCTGGATGGCTCCCATCATCGCTGGTAATTAAAAGTCAAGGTTCTTAGTGGTTAATGTCAACCCCGGATGAGACTAAACCATGGTTTATTAATTGGGGAGGGTACTCCCCAAATAGTCATCATCTGATACTTAAATGGTATCCCCCCAATTAAACAACCTAGGGGTTTATTAATCCAGGGTTGACATTATGTGAAAATTCCCTTCCGAAACCCAAAAAATCCCTAAGAATCACGAAGAATCTAAGTGGGTAGCTGCAATCCACCGCTGGAAAACCGTGAGGTAAATTCAACCCATCTAAGGTTGACCTGCAGGTCCACCTTCGTCCCGTCTAAGGCAGGGTGCACAATGGCTGCCGCATGGGATAGAAAAACCAGCCACAGAAAGGAGCTGGCCACACCTGGAATTCTGGTTGAATTGGGTGTGTCTGAAAATGCAGTGTACTATGTCTACCCCTAAGATGGCCAATTTAATAGGCATAACATACAAAATTTATGATCAGAATGGTGGTTCACGAGTTGATTTAGGCCGCTAATTGTTAGACAAATCCAGTTCTAAACACTTCATAAGGTAAAAGTTTGGGGCTTCCGCATCCTCAATGGCTACGCTGAGATGCCACGAACAAGTATCATCTAAATCAATCCCTTACCACGAACATCCACGAAGCAGGTTGATTTACCAAGCGCTTACCCTCTGATAAAGATATTTTTAAAATGCCATTGAAAATGGCCATAGAAATAGTGAGTTTTCCCATTAAACATGGTGATTTTCATTAGTTTGTTCATGTTTACCAGAGGGTACCCAAGAAAATCTCCATAGGTTTTCGACCAATTCTCGGTTTTCCAAGATCACAGGAAAACCTTCAGCCACTGGCACCTCTGGTGTAGGAATCTGCTCTGCTATCCCTCAGTCTCAGTGACGTATCGACCCGCCGACAAAAAAATATGGGACATCCAGTCGGATCTTTCCTATCAAGTAAAAGGGTGTCCAGTAAGATTCCCTTTTACCCTCTGGTCAACTAACATAGCTATGGAAAATCACATGTTTTAATCGGCAAGTCAGCGACCGTCAAAACGCCCATGGTGCCCAAAAATGGCTAAGGCTAATACCTTGACCCAAACGTGTGCGTGAATGAGCTAAAAGGGAGATTTTGCCGGAAAACTGCAATTGATGGTTTTTCAACATAAACCATGAAGTAGATAATAACTGGTTGGTGGTTTCAACCCCGCTGAAAAATATGAGTTCGTCAAATGGGATGATTATTCCCAACATATGGAAAAATAAAAGATATAAAAGCCATGTTCCAAACCACCAACCAGATAAGTATCCCACTGGACTCAATGGTTTGTTTCTGAAATCCTCAGTGAAAAAATGCAAAAAATGTCCAAGGTGCAGCACCAGCACAGTGGGCAACAGAAATCGCCACATCTTGGCCTCGGAGTTCCAATGGATCTGAAGGGAACATCGCAGGACCCTCTGGTAAACAAAAAACCATGGAAAATCACTAAATCACCATGAAATTCATGGGTAAATCAACGAACTAAACCATTTTCTATAGTGACCTGTTCAACTACCAGAGGGTAGAAACCGTGAGTTTTTCCTATCAATGTATTTTCAAATGGCGGCACCTACCATATAGAAGGCATATGTAACCGCTACAGAATGTAAGGGAATATCCCCACAAATCTTATATGGTACAGCACCTCCATTTCAGGGTCCTGAAATTCCCACCGATGTACGTACATGTTCTCTTAATGTTTCTAAACCACTCCACTAAAAAAAATGGCAGAAGCAACATCAAGCACAATCACGAGTTGATGTGGATTTTCCATGATTTTCCCAAACATGGATCAATGGATCAAGTGATCAATATTGAACGCTTGACCTAACCACAGTGTACATAACTCCTCAATGAAGGGGGGCGTTTCAAACGGTGATATAGGTTCTTAGATCTAAATAAGCAACCAACAATGGAAACATCCGCCAAACATTACATGGCCAACCTTAGATACCCTTTTAGCAGGACGCTGAACATTCAGACACTGTTTACAGTAATTTCTGCGTTGTATCCGTGTTCTCTTGCTTGGTATCATTTGAATCTCTTTGAAAGCATTCACGTGGACATGGGACGCACAAGGAGCATTCTACATACCAACTTAGAAGCTAGTAATTTGCACATCAAAATGCACAGTAGTTACATGCATTTGCATTCGCCGGCTACTAAGATTTCCCACAACTGTGGATATGTATAGTTATTTATGCACATCATATATATATATATATCATATACATCATATATGTATATATACTGGTTGGTGGTATACCTATCCCTCTGAAAAATGATGGAGTTCGTCAGTTGGGATGATAGTATCATTCCCATATATGATGGACAGTCATAATCCAGCCATGTTCCAAAGCACCAACCAGATATATTAGTATCTAACAATTCCATTTATTATCACCTTATTATATATCTAATATATTATCACCAGATAATAGGATATTATAATATATCATCACCAAATATTAGTATCTAACCATTCCCTTTATTATCTGTATATATATATATAGATCTATTAAGTCCATATTAAGATATATTAAGATATTAATTAAGTCCCATTATATAACCCTCTGAAATTGGAACATACCTAGCCCATCCCACCCCGTCCCATTTTACGAGTGACGCAATGGAAGAGCATCATCCAAAGAGACGGGCTGGGCACCTTACGGGGAAGCAGCCACGCCATGGCATTTCCACCATGGCAACCATGGCCGTGGCGTAAAAACGCCATGGGAAAACATGGGGAATACCCGGCCTGGTTATGTCAGACATAGCTATGGAAAATGGTGATTTATAGTGGGTTCACTATGGAAAATTGTGATTTATAGAGGATTAATGGTGATTAATGATGATTTAATGATGATTTAATGGGATATTGAACAGTTTGCTATGGAAAAATGGCCATAGAAATTATTGATTTAGCTAGTGAACGTAGTGATTTTCCATAGTTATGTGGCAGTTTACCAGAGGGTAAATGGATGTTGATTGCTGGTACACTCAGCTGTAAATGGTGGCTTTCCAGCAAAAGATGTTTGATTAACGATCAGAAGGTTAAATTGGGGTTACGGGGTAGTTGCTTACGATGGCCTCAAAAAATAGAACCTATTTCTTATGGATTCCCAATTTCCGGTTGATTTACCATTGGGGAAAAAATCAGATGCAGCATATCAAACATTAGCAATTTGGAGGGATAATCTTAAAGAGCAGTTGAACACTTCTTAGGAGGACGCAACCAATGAATCAACCAGAGTTAGTTAATCTCAGGTTATCTTTATCATTGTGCATTGTGCATCAATATCTGAGGCACAAGGAATGAAATGGTTGCATTCTAGGGTTCCGAGAGCGTGGAAAAATCCAAGTGTAGTGACGCTAGACGACGAGAACTGTATATGGGATATTTATACTAGACACTATGGCATTAGTCATTAGTACGTATAAGTCCCTGTTTTTTCTCTCTCTGTCTCTCTCTTTCTACATTATCTCTCTTGAAGTATGCAGGTAACCCCAAGATCTTGCCACACTCCCATGACGCTGGAGAAAAACAACTGGTTAGTTGAAAGGGAGGCACCTTTTAGGAAAAAACTACAGTATAAACTACCAAATGCTAGCTAAAAATACTCAGGTCAGAATTTCCATAAATATGATCATGACTACAATGCTGACACCTGACAAAAAAAAACAAGTGGGCCATCTTATTTCTCCGTGTTATTATATACCATCTTATGTCAACCGTAAGGAACATGTTATCGGAAATTCAAACGAAACATCCATTAACATTAACATTCATCATCGGCGTTCATTAGCCATCAATAACGATCATTCCCCATATTAATTCATAGTCAATAACCCATAAAAAACATCCCAAAATATTTTTGTTTTTTAAAAACAAGATTAACATCTCAAAACCTAATCTTTAACTTGGAACATCCATTAACATCCATGAATTTAAGTTCGTCTGAAAGGAGAGTACCCAATATTTTTTGATGCTAGATGATTGTTTTCCGATTTAACACAAACATATATCCAATATATACCAATTTTCCAACACTTACCGCAAGGTCTCACACAACTTGGATTTGCTTGAGGACACCCCGCAACAACAAAAAAACATATGGGTATGGATCAATACCTATTAATGCCATTTTTAGTGGGATGAACATCCATTTACCAGCTATTTTGATGTTCACCAGGGGTACAAGGTTTTGACACACTGCCATATATTCTCAAGATTCCCCAGTTGTTTTTTTTCTGGATTTCCGGGAACATCGATGAACAATCATCGACTCAGCAAAGGTGATGGAACATGATGGAACAATGAGGACCACTATAGAACCACTATAGAATCCAGATGGAAAAGAACTTTGGTTGTTGATATAGCAAATCAGCAAATCATCATTGATAGATTATGAAAAGATATTCAGCAAATCATTATACTTTAGGTCTGGTTCCAGAACCATCTGGTTGGTGGTTTGAACCCCTCTGAAAAATATGAAAGTCAGTTGGGATGATGAAATTCCCAATGTGATGGGAAAAATCATCCAGCCATGTTCCAAACCACCAACCACTTATCTATTATTGTAGATGATTTATTATGATTTACCTATTAAAAATTGTGATTTTCCATAGCTATCTTAAATAACCAGATGACCCAATTATCCAAGTATCATACAATGTGAGCCCCCCAAGATAGCTAAGTTGGTGAACATAACTTCAATAACTATATGGTTTATGATACTTATAACTTATAACTATAGTTACTGGAGCGTTTGTTAACCAACGTTCACATAACTGGGGGGCCTCACATTGTAACCATAAATGACATTAATCACCATTAACCAACATCATTAACCATTATTATCCTTGATTGACCATCATTAACCATCATTAATCACCAGTTGGTTGTTTATTGGGGATGACCTCCGCCAAGGTCTCCCGGCGGCTCCGGCCGACTCGCCCAAATGGATCCACCTCGCCGGGCCAGCAGCGAGGCGAGGCTAATGTGGTCTTTCTGGGTATATGGATATATGTGATACCTACTATGTTGGTGTTTGTTTGGATATTTTTGGGATATATATATGTATATATATAACATATCATATATTATATATATAACATTTGTATATATATTTATTTAATAAACAGTATGAATTTGGATCTGTCTCAAATTGCTGATACCCCGAAATTGTTGGAATCGGGAAGGCATGATCATAAACCATCACATTTGGGGGTGCCCCATTTACAGATATAGCCATCTGGAACCCATGGAAAAAGGCTATATCCCATCTGTGCATGTTCGTCAGTTAGGATCCCTGGAACAAGCTCACTTATAGACTCCCATGAGAAGCATGGACAATGTTACTTGAGGGCGCGTCCCAGTTGGTAAGTGGGCAATAACCATACTATAATTACCCCATATATAATTATATGTATATATACATACATATATATATATATAATTATATATACATGTGGGTTATAAACCACTTATTAACTGCGATCCGTATCCAAGTACATACCCTGCAGTTTTGTGAAAGCTGGTTAGTCCCTCTCTGCATCCTTGTCAGGTCACCCTGCCCTCGCTGTGCTTTAATTCAACGAGAAACAGGTAAGAATAAATTGAGGCTCAAGATCAGCAGCAGCAATCAACAGTATGGATTTGTCTATAAAAATAAGGCCATCCCAACATTTGATATAGCATAGTAACATGTTGACTTCAGAATCAAATAATCCACAACTAATATATATATATATATTATACGTATTATTATTGCTATAATATATATATATATATGTGTGTGTGTGTGTTTAATCATCCAATATATCTATTTTAAAAAATGGGATAATCTCAATGTCTCGTATACGCATAATCCTGTTGAATTGCACATTCAAATTGCTAGTTTGATGAAATTTACAAATTTGTTAATAATGTTAATATGCATCCGCAATGTACATTTGGCGGTGCCCCAGAGTTAGCTAAGTTGGTGGGACAAAACTATATTATATAATAGGCAAACGCCATGGTAAACAACGGTTTATGGTACCCTCTGGTAATTTAACATAGCCATGGTATACATGGCCCATTTATAGATGGTTTACCTATTAATAGCATGGTGATCTTCCATGGCTATGTTAAATAACCAGATGGTAGATATATTGCACTAGGTAATGGGGCTTATAAACCAACAACACAAGTAGAGGCCACCACCGTGTAGCAAAAGACTGAATTACGAAACTACGCGGAAAAAAATTGACATCACCTCAGAAATACCGTATACCCTCTAAACTAACATATGGACAATCACCATGTTTGATAGATAAATCTATGCAAATCTATGCGCCAAATGGCCATGTTCAATGGCAAACTGCAACAAATTATCAGAGGGTAACCGGCACAGCCGCCCTCAGCAAGTGACTCGGCGATGGTGCCAATGAAGCCGACGAAGTCTAACAGCATCACTTTCCAGTGAAAGGTGCACCTGCCATGCGGTAACCGTGTCGGGCGCCGGGCGCCAATGAAAAATATGATTTAGAAAGTGGTTAGTACATGGGCAAGCAGTTTCCCCAGTTATAAATGGAATAACCTACTTAGGGGATTTAGATGGATTTGGTAACTACCCTCTGGTAATTTAACATAGCTATTGAACATGGCCAATAGAAATAGTTGATTTTCCCATGAAACATGGTGGATCTTTCCATAGTTTTTTGTAAACGTTTACCAGGCCGGGTAAGTGGGATGATCCTCAAAGTACTCGGATCCAAAATTGGAAGCTTCATCGGGAAACATGTTAAACATGATGATCCAATGAATGACTATTTCACAGAACCCCAGTTAAGATGATTTAAACAACCCATGCCTAAGCCATCCAATGCCATCCCATGCCTAAGGAATCAATCACTTTGACATTCAATGGATTGGTTTAATTAATTAATTAAGGGAAAATCTTCACCGGAAACCAGCGATTTTCCCATGAAGATCATGGGGTTTTCCTGTAAATTTTCCCTTAAACCAATCCATTGAGACATACTTTGACAAAAAGTGGAGCTAGCAATGGAAACATAACATACATAACGGGATACTATTGTGGGTCTCCAAAGCCAGTTGCTGGGGGTTTCGAATGGAATCACACATTGGCAGGGTCATTCTCAGTAATTTTTACCATCCAATTTGGGGGCAACCTGTATCATTTGACTCTTGCCAATGTTTCTGGCTGAATTTTACAAATTCACCAGCCTGAAGCTTGCAGTTGTCATACAGCCATTTTGAGATGATTCCCCATGAACCATCATTCCAGTGACGGAAAACCACGTCATCGGTCTAAAATTCATCCAGGTCCACCCGGGATCCTGGGGTCCTGATGGTCCTGGGCGAGACCTGAGCAGTGCCGGCGCGCACTTTTTCCACCCAACTGCGTCGAAAACCATCGACAGAGTAGACAACTCTTCAGAAGCACCCAGCAAAACAGATCAACACAGTACAAAGAGATACACTTTTTCCATGCGCAGTTCCGGAAAACCATTTAATTCAGGCTGAGTTCAACTTTCCAACTTGAGATGTTTGGCGGCCACCATGGTCTCTTCTCTGGTGCATCGTTCCCCTGCTTTGCAGGAGGCATTCAGGACCCAGGAGCGAGGTAACAGTTATGCTGGGTCTTGAAGTCTTGTCGTTTTTTTTTTTCGCTAGCTCCATGGGCGGAAATTCCATTGGGAAGAGTTGTCCCAATAGCAACGCAACCATTTTTGCAATCGGACTGCGGCTCTAGGGCAGCATGCTAGCAAAGCCAAGAACTTAAGATTCAACAGGATCTTCAAATTGTGTTTTTTTTTTAACAACTAAATTTAGGATATATATATATATATAATTCTCTAATTAAGTGGGGAGTGGGGATCCTTACAAGAGTCTGCCACACGCACCCTTAGAACAAGCACATATAGAGATACATTAGATTCATGTCAACCTAGCGGGGGGGGGGGCGTCGAAAGTTATTAAATGGATGTCAAGGATATCAAAATGGCAGCCCCGAATTTAAACCAACCAGAGGAGTTTTAAGTATGTAATCCTGTTTTGACATGGAAGACAGTCAAAATCAAAATATGTTTGCCAAGCTTTTGCACAGGCCGAATCCGCATCCATCTTGTGCTCAACTGTGAAACAGTGATACGAACAGAAACGCACTTATGTTGGAGGATGTGGGCTTGTGCCCTGAAAACAGGGCCAACAACAGCCAAAACAAAGCAATACATCTCAACACAACCGAAAATTACCGTCACGTTCTCAACTATCTCCAGTCTCCCAGACAAAAACATGGGTAGATACAACAGTCAGGTTCCGACCCGCATGACCCACATCCCCAAAAAAAAACGGCTACCTTCCGCCTATTTTTCGATGCGGTCCCCGGTCAGGTGTCCAGGGACGTGAGCATTGCCACGCCACGCTTAATCCAATGGGCTTCGTCGACGTCGCTGATGATTTTGATCGGCATCACAAAATTCGTGGAATGACCTGGGCGCCAAAGCACCGCGGTACCGCGGAAACCAGGCCAATGTGGGAGAACTTGTGTTCATGCATATGCATATGTGATATTAGATGCATATAATTCATATAATATTTTATATATACAACATGTGATATATAATAGAATATAACATTATATTATATGTTTAATATTATATAATATAACAAAATATTATTTAATAATTACAAAATAATATAATATAGTTTAATATAATATATATATATTGACTTAATTGACATGGATTTATTTTCCTTGATTTTAAGGATCCAAATGATTTTTTCCAGCCGCCGTGCCTGTGGTCGATAGGACGCCCTTACGTGTTGAGACCTGCAGTCCAGCCACAGAACCCTTGGTTGATTGATGAAAGGGCTACTCTTTAATACATCATGGATATATATATATATATATATATTATAGTTATTTATACATACATATATATATATATATACATATGCACAGTTATGTATGTATATATATATATATATAATGTACCCTCTGGTAATTTAACATAGCTATTGAAAATTGCCATTTATAGTGGATTTACCCATTGAAAATGGTGATTTCCCATAGTTATGTTAGTTTACCAGAGGGTATATGATATATATATATATATATATATATGTATAACATCAAATTGATAGTTGATTAATGACATGGTTCTTCGATCCTCAATTGAGTCGATGGAGATCTTAATCCAGGCTTGGCAATACTTGACAACACATTTTTTGTTTTTGACATGTTTTGACCACTACACATGGATACAACTATGATCAAACCATGGAGGCTGCAAAAAATATGTTTGTCTGGTCACAATTTCACACCACTCAGGAAGCAACATTTTTGTTTATAGTTTTTCATAGGGACCCTTCCAGTGTTTTCAGTGATTCAGTTCCCAAATTCTTTGCGCCCAAAAGTGTTGATCGAATTGTGTGATATGAACAAGCCTGTCTGAGGAAGCATCTGCAAGCGAGGTCAAAGCCTTAAGACCAAACCAATGATACTAGCTGGGACTGCACTGGCTAAAAAATAATGTTTCACCATCAACACTCAACCTGCAAGCTTCCAGGATTGTGTTTTGCAGTGTCAGGAAACTCGATGAAACAGTGATGTTCCTGCTGTTCACTACCTGTGACGATGGAACATAAAAAATCCTTACCCGAAGTATGCCGAAAGCATGGCGATAGCCAACCCTTTGAAATCGAAATTGCTTAAAGGCCAAAGAAAACTATAAGGTTGAGAATGGACGAGTCTAACCATTGAGATCGCCGGGATATCTGAAAAGCAAAAACTCACATCAACAAACGCATAACTTGGTTGGCACCCAACATGCACCAACCATCTGGGTCATGTAGGGATGATCCACCATAAACCATGATTCCAGTGATGTCATGACTTGAGGTCATGATCAAATTCATCAAAATTCTAATTATACCATTATATTCCAATTATATTGCAATTATAAATTTTATATCCCAAGTATAATTTCTAATTTTTATATCCCAATTATATTCCAATTATACCATTTTATATCCAGAAAGGGACGCTCTCAGTCCCCACGTTTCTCAGCTCCCACGTTTCCACATGTCTGGACAGACGACGTGACAGATTACATATGAATCTTTGTTAGGAAAAATGTTACGTCTACGGAATTCATGCTTATGAATCTGTAGTGTCACTAACAAGCAGACTT
>Ga0126342_10016017_pt1 | contig 13095 bp, 12 predicted proteins | sample Cyp1metagenome_FD_92528 | JGI IMG/M metagenome (GOLD analysis project Ga0126342, IMG submission 92528) | Coral microbial communities from Lord Howe Island, Old Settlement Bay, Australia - Cyphastrea 1 metagenome | ecosystem: Host-associated > Invertebrates > Cnidaria > Coral ... | reverse complement strand
GGTAGGATTGTCAAAGGATGTCCAAGAGCATCCAGTCTTGTTGTTTGGTTGTTACAAGTTGTAACCTCATCCTTGGCAAAAAATGCAAACAACATACTGTAAAGTACTGTAAAGTACTGTAAAGTACTGTAAAGTACTGTAAATTCATCAACAGAGTTGCTGTTTTGAAGCGTCATTCCAGCAAGAACTAATGATTTACATTGATTTACTGTACAGAAATGTGCTGTTTTGCCACCCCTAAAGTCGAAATCTTCCAGCATCTCCGCCAACCTCGAAGCCGTCGAAGCAGTCGAGGCGTCGACTGAACCTGCCCCAGCGCTTGCTCGCGTTCGGGCGACCGAGATTGGGTAGGGAGTTACCCATCCAAAACTGCTGTATTCCACCCCAAAAACGATGATATCGCCATGAATCAAAGGGATTTTTTAACCACCAAACATGAGGATGTACTCATCAAAAGTGCTAGTTTCATCCGCAAACATGTGGTGGCTTAAGCGTAAGTACAGCGGATTTTAACCATTGACATTGGTGGCTTTACCATCATTGCGTGGCTGCCTGAAAACCCATGGAAATTCACATTGATTTCCCTATCAGTTACCCTTGGGTAGTCAAACATGGCTAGCTTAGGAAAACCCTCTTAACTCCTAACTGATGATAACTGATGTTTTTGGATGGGTACATGATCCATAGCTGGTTGATTTTTCATTGCCAGGGTTGGATTGCCAGAAGGTACCCCTACATGCACGTTGGGAATGTTTGAAGCAACATGGTTATGGATCAACACCTTCAAAAACATGTTTTTTAGAGATGAACATCCAAAAATCCCATCTAATTTGATGGTACAGGATTTGACCCATCACCACATCATTTGATGTTTTTTTTTGGACAAGCAGCCAATATCGGGGATCGAGCTAAGCAATACACTAGGGATCTAATTAACCAACAATAGGTTTTGCCTTCACCATTGGAAGAAGCAGCAAATGTCATGACTGTTATGATTCACGGAGCAAACAGCGGGAGTTGACCAATCAAGCAAGAACTACTGTACACCACAAATAGATAGAACACAGTAGCACTGAGCCTGGCATATCTACGCACATCCGCAACTGGCTTTGTCTTGGTACCCCCCAAACAAATTGATGGTTTTTGTGAACTTCAATGACATTCATCATTTTCCCTATAGAAAAAACTGTATTTTTGGGGGGCTTCATCTGCCATCTCTGCCATCATCCCCATTTTCCGGCCGTGTTTTCCGGCCGGGGCTTTCCGGTGCCCCGAGGCTCACAGAGTTCAAAACCTGGATGGCGGAGCGCTTTCCAAGTCCTGAGGTTCGACAAGTGACACAGACCCCCATGTTTGGTTTGTTGAATTTGACACAGACACGGACTTTCCTATTTGAATTCTATTCTATAATATCTATAAATATCTATAAATATCTAATATCTATAAATATCATGGTTTACTACATCTAATATCTATAAATATAGTACATGGTTTATAACTAGTAGTAAACCATTTAGTAAATATCTAAATATCTAGTATTTTCATGGTTTACTACTTTGACTTCATATCTTCTGACATCGACTCCAGTGGCTTCACCAAAGAATTATGCCAGAAATTCGGAGTCAAGAAACCTGGATGGTGACCTGGCCGTTTGCCAGGTCACCATTGAGGTTATTTTTGAGGCTCAATGGAAGGTATTTAGCAGATTTAGCACTTATCATTTTGGTTACTGTATGTGTATTTGGTACCCCATTGAGTGGCGCCATGACAGACAAATCATGATAATCAATGTATGTGGGAAGTCGCGCTTGAGAGTCCGATGGACTCTATCATCTTGGGGAAGGGAAGCATTCGTACTTGGTGCAGCCGCGAAACATCATGGCAGTTTTCGTGAAGTAAAATTGTGTTGAAGAAAAGGCACAGATATGCACAGATGATTGATGATGATTGGAACTTGAAGGATAATCTGTGCAGAATCCTATATCTGGTTGGTGGTTTGGAACATGCATTTTATGACTTTCCCATCATATTGGGAATGTCATCATCCCAACTGACTTTCATATTTTTCAGAGGGGTTGGTAGGTATACCACCAACCAGTTTTTTTCTGCATTTTTCAAAACCACCAACCAGTATAATAGATATACCCTCTGGTTATTTAATGTAGCCAGTGGAAAATGGCCCATTTATAGATGGTTTACCATGGTTTACCGATTAAAAGTGGTGGCGAAAAACCACCAACCAGCTCACGTCATCCCAAGGCCGCACGATCCGAACTGCGCCCGGATGCCCGAGTTTTGGCAGAAATTTTGTGGCTTCATCCGTCCAGATGAAACCAACCACCGGACCTGGTACCAACCATGGGATCTCTGTAAATCGATGATATCCATGTCATGTCATGACCCATGACGGATCCATGGTGCTGGTATATATGCTAACATAAAGGGGGTATATTGATGGGATCCATGTTACCATATATACCAGCACCATGGATCCTATGGGTGATATGTCATGTGATTTCCTGTAAACATCTGCAAACCCCAGATTTCATGGCAAAATCCCGCTGGAAATGTCCCATCAATTCAGGCCTGACAGCTGCGGAAGGTGGCCGGAAGGACCTCTTTGTTCAGGTGCAGCTGATGATTCGTGGCTTCTGTCATTTTTGATGAGAAGTTTCATGATGTGTTTCATGATGTTGAGATGTTTGATGATGCGTTTTATGACATGTTTACATCTTGGGAACTTGGAGGTTTTTGTTTGGTTGTTTTGGTTTGGGTGCCAAAGCTTGTGAAAAACATTGGGGCCTTCTCCAAATCCAGATCAATGCGGATGGCGTCAAACAAAAACATCGTACTTCGATGTACGTAGCTTCTCGATCCACCAGGGGTTTATGAATCTGTGATTTATAGGTTGGTGAAGAACACATGACCACAACTCGCCCCTATGATTCCAACAACAGGCTTTGAGCAGAAAGAAATGAGCAGTTGATTCAAAGTGGAATGTCACAAACAAATGTATATATATAATATAAAATATAATAGTATAACAATCATAACACACCATGACATCTGACCGTTTCCGGCAGTCTTTTGTTGTTTTACTGCCGGAAAGCTGAATTTTCCACAGCATGTCACCATCCCACAGGCTTTGGCGCAGCGGGAGTATCCCTATGGGACCATTGGGGCGAAGGTCTTCTTCTTTTTCTGCGACGCTGATGAGGACGAGTTGGGCGCGAAGCGCCCAGGGAAGCTATGGAAAAAAAACAGGTTTTGAAAAACCATAGCCAGTATGTTTATACCTATAGATGGATAGATAATTATCTAGATTTATATTGATATATTATATACACAACAATAATATATGGCATAACACTATATAATTACATAGTCTATTGTGTTGTCATTCTTTGGGTGGGCAAAGTGAGCCACTTGAGCCTCCATTGGCCCACTTGCATGTGCATCTCAGGAATTGCAAGCTTCAAAATGATCCTGGTTCATAAGTTCTCATTGAACTGGCTTATACTTTTGAAAGTAGCCATTGTAGGCTTTTTAAGACATCTGGCTTGCTTCTTCCTTGTTTCGTTAAAACAAAGACCCAATGGTAGCTGGAAAACTTGTTCATCCCACTGTTCATAGCTAAATTGCCTCCTTGATGACTGGATTTATAGATGCCGCAACTGGGGAATATAACATTTTCAAAGTGGGATGTAGCGTATTACAACTGGTTTCCGGCACATCATGTGGCTTTAGACTTAGTAACTCGCCAGAATTGCCAGTTGGGAAACGATCAGAATGCTACCCACCGATTTAGACATATAGTAACAGAAGTTCCATCATGTTGCATCGGTACCTTACCACTTACCCTCTGGTAAATTAACAGTTGGACCCTGAAAATCACCAATTTTTAGTGGTTTCACTAATCTTCCAAGCCCTATCTACCAGGGTCTATGTTGATTTACTGGAGGGTATCGCTAACCATGATTGTTTCCCAACGATGCCATCCAAACGTGGCTGGAAATTCCACCAGTTCGATGAGTTTTCGCAGCGAGCTTGCCACATTTCATGACGGAGGGTACTATCGGTGGTGCCTCAGTTCGTTACACTCCAATTTCACTGGGTTTATGGTAGCTATATCTACAGTAGTTCCTATGCTTTCTAAATATTTCTAAACAAGCCAACTGAGCTAGCTACAATTCCATGAAATCGTATGAAATCCCACTAAATCATCAACCAGAACCATTGCTGCTTAAATCATACCCAACCAACGAACATCCACGTATGGAAACCAACGGCAGGACGATCTGATCAGCTGGCAAGATATCACCGAGGCACTTGAGGACAGCGAAGCTGCGAGGGGGGGCCACTATCTCTACTTTCCTGAGCAAAGACAAGTTGGTTCCTGAGTTCGGTTCCCCTTGATTGCGTGCATCTTTTTGAAGCTGACTGGAACTTTCACAGTGGCTTGGACTCAATTATTAATGTCTTTATATATGTCTTACTTTGTTAGAATAACTAATCTTACATTTGGTCATTTGGTTATGGTCCCCCCAGCTAAAAGGGTATTCATATTTTTTTTACCTATAGTTAAAATGCTGACGTTCCAGTTCGGAAACTGTTAAATTACCAGAGGGTCGCAGGGGGAAGAATAAATTATAGATGAAAGGAGGCTGCTAAAAATATGCGGTTGTCTCAAGAAATTGTCGATAAATAGAAGGAAAAATATATCAATACCATTCAATACCACATAATCAGTACCAAAAAAAAATCAATAGGAGGTAGCAAATGGGTGCGCATGTGTGTGTATGTGTGGATTTTTAAGAATTTGGCGTCCCTAAACTCATGCAGTTTTACCAGCGACAATTACAACACATGTTAGATTCTTTGGTGTAGCCCGTGCTTTATTCAAACCCAATATCAATGAATCAACGAGGTGACACGAGCAAATTCAAAAAGCGGGGATGTCTTACCCTCTGGTAATTTAACATGGCTATTGAAAATGGCAGTGTTTAATGGGAAAATCCACTACAAATGGCCATTTTCAATAGCTATGTTAAATTACCAGAGGGTAGATTCCATTGATTGGCTGATGGAAGCAAAGTCACCAATCCTGGTTTTGGATGTTTCTGACCAGGCAAGCTCCATGTGCAAAATTCGCGAAACGCACGGCTAACATCCATTTTTTAGGTCTGCTTGAAGAGAAACAACGGCTAAAGTGTTGGATAGGCTCAGGGATTGGGGATTTACCACACATTCTAGTATGCAAAAGACCAGGGACAGCAAAAGCAAGCGGGTCACTCTAAGTCCTGGCAAAGATGAGCCTCAAAGGCAAAGTTAGGACTGGTCTATAGCTGGGGGTTCCATCCCAACCACAGAGGTTGAAGCATCGATATCCAGCATTTCTGCATGACCATGATGGATATCCATGGAGGATATCTCAAGTCTGACGCAGAGTTGTGCTGAGATTGGCTCATCCCAAGAGTTTAGCACTGGCCTCATTCTGTTGCTCCTGGATTGCTTCACCTGAGAGGCTGTTCAACAGAGGGATTTATGGAACCCCCTTTTTTATAGCTCAAATTTATGGATGTGAATTGAAGCAGAATCTACACGTGTAGCTTTTGATTCATCTCCACTTCAGGCATCTTAAGGGAACCCCCCCGTGTACCACAAGCATTTCCACCAATCGCAGCGTTTCCTTCGCGGATCGACCGACCTTGCGCCCATGGCGAACGTGTCCGACGCGCGGGACATGGAAATCCCAATGGCGGCCGGCGAAACGGCTGCGGAACACCCAGAGGAAGGCAATGTGATGAAGGCGAAAAACCAAACACTCCGAGGATTGATCCATCTGGGTAAATTATAACGACCTCACTGTTCTCCCTCACTATAATCATAGTTAATAAGGGAAATCATCCCCAAATGGCCGCAAGATTCAGGTTTGTGAATTATTATAATTTACCCAGATCCATCTCATTCCATTTGGGCCCCAAAAAGATTGGGGATGCCCTTAACATGGGGTTCCATGTTGAATCTAGGCCGGTGTATCCATCCAAAAATCGACCTTTAAAGCCTAGCAGCCTAGATGATGGGCTCCAAGATTCTTGCTAGCCACATGAGATGACTCTTATGAAAAAGCATCAGTTGTGGCAAGAGAATTGGTCATTGGATGTTGTTGGTTCCAAGTAGCTCTTACCTTGAATCCGTTTTTGGGGAGATAGATTCCTATTGACTCATGTTGGGCTAGATACATGTAGACCAGGGATCTGCAAAACTGCCTGCTTTTCAGAATGATGTTTAACCACCAAAAATACTGGGCACGGTCAAAGCCTGCAAACAAATCGGCAGCTAGAGGGGTGGTTCAATCACTATTGCAACCTGCACGCAGCAACCAAACGCATCCAGACATCCAACGACTTGCTGCTTGGCATCCCTATTTCCAGGTCCAGGACATGTTTGCCATCGTTTGAACAAGATTTAGTACTCTAGGTTCACACTTAAAAGTAGTTAAAGATAGATAAAGTAGTTTATGACTCTGTTTAGACCTCTCAAAAGATCGTCATGCTGACCCTCCAAAAATATCCCCAGATATCCCGGTCGCTCGCCGACCAGGAACTCTTGGATCGTCCCTACATCAACAAACACACGGGCCTCGATTTCCTGGTGATGTGCTTCATGGGCTCCGTCTTGGGCCTGCTGTCCATCCCCTATTGCGCCTGGAATCGGATGGTATGGTCGGATGGTATGGTGCACCATGGTGCACCTGGTGGGGAGCTTCAGGATGATCTTAAGAAACATGTTGAAACCAGTTGAAACCCCGTTGAAACCAGGGTCTCTCTTCACAAAGCTTCGGCCTTCTCAGTAGATGTCCTTCTGTTCGGATCCAGTTTTTGTATGTTTTTGTCACGTGCTTTTCCGCAAGTCACCAAAAACGCTGCAGAACATGGCGTTTTGTGGGCAGTGCTTATTCAAGCTTCTCTTGATTGTAACTTTTCAGTCCACTAAAAACACTCATAAAACACAGATCCAGATCCCATTCAAAACCAAACTGGCACCTAGTTTGAAGGGTTCGAGGGGAATCTCTGCCGTGTTTTCGAAGCCCACCTCAGGTGCTGGGGTGGAGGACCTCCCCAAGTTCTGGCTCAGACACTTCGGGCCTGCAGGTGCGGTACCCCCAAAATGGATGGTTTATGGTTTATAGTGGAAAATCCATCTATAAATGGATGATTTAGGGGCCACCCCCCCACATTTTGGGAAAAGTCCATGTACGCCCAAATTAGGTGAATCACACGACAAGGCCCAACCTTTGATTCCGTTCCCGGATCAAAAGGAGGCTGTAAGCTAGTCAAGTGAAACGCCACGAGAGCCCGGTTTCATCTCAAGGGATAGTTGCATGGTGTTGCTGTATTTTTGATGATTGGTGTGCATCCTCTCCAACTCCGACTTCAGACACATTCTGATCAGAAGGACATAGAAGGACTCATCTTTTGGTTTGGAATGATATATATATATAAATAAACATATTCCATCTTGAAGGCACCCTTACTTACCTTCGCTGGAAGAGTCCATAATGGCTACAGTACTCTTCATATAAAGCTCTGGGATAGGTTTTATCAGGTGGAAATGCCATGTGGCAAAAAACGTTTGCTGGGTTGCTTGCTGTTCCATTCAACTTCCAGGTTTTCTTTGTTGATCCCCCGTAGCTACAGCCAGCAGCATCCGGAGGTTTTGTGGAGGAGAATTTGGAGCTCAGCAGCCAGATCTTCTTTCGCCGAGGGGGCGCGAGTTGGATCCTGATCTGCTGGGGCTTTTGTACAGCCGTAACTTGGCGATAGTTATGACCACAGGGATGTCATGACATGTACCCTCTGGTAAACTAACATAGCTCTAGAAAAACACCATTTTTAATAGGTAAACCATCTATAAATGGGCCATTTTCCATAGCTATGTTAGTTTATTAGAGGTTACCCTGCATTTCCGATGTGTTGGACAAAGCTTCAATTGTTTGGCCCACAAATGGAGATTTGTATCCGGCCCCACCTTTGTGAAAGAGTGACGTCACATTCCCCGAGAAGTGGACATTGGCGAGTTTGTCATATTTGGTGTGACGACCCATATTGTGCTATGTTTTTTTTTGTTGTGGTTGAATCACACTTATATACATGCAGGTTATCCTGTAATATGTAATTATCCGTTTTTCGGGTTGATTTGAGGGAAGACCCAGAGAAAAACCCGAGTTGATGTTTCTCCAAAATCACTTCTTGGGAGGTGTCACTTCTGGTTTGGTGCTTCGATCCCTGGGTTTCTTAAAATGGGGTTACCCCAATAGCTGGTTGGTTTATATTGGAAAAACTTATTCAACTAGATGATTTGGAGGTCCCCCCCATTTTTCGGAAAGCTCCAATTGAGTTTGTTTGACAATCTACACCCATCATAAATACTGTGGATGGGCCAGCGAAATCCTGTACCAGTTGAAAACAATGGTAACCATCCCATTATTTTAATAAGGTTTCAACATGTTTCAACCATCCAAGGGCAGGATTTCGCAACCATTCACAGTATCATAAAGTCCTACTGAGACTAGCCTGGTGCACCAAGTCACCTCTCTTTTGGGGCACCCTAAACCCTGCAGTTGAGCCCCGTTGACGAAATGATTTCAGGACCATCACCTCTCAGGTATTCCCCCAACAGACCTCTAATAAGGATCCTCTTGAACGATTCGAAAAAACCACCATATTTTTTGGTTATTTAGGGATTCCCATTTGAATATGTTTATTCCCATGAATACTATATATATATATATTATATCATAGTTATATACCACCAATAATATTTACATATAGTTATATACCCAATGAATCACCATTTTATTCCCATGCGATGGTTAAACATGGTTGGAGCCATGTAGCCACCCAGGTAGGCGTTTTGAAAGTCCTTGTCAAGCTGGACAAGTCTCTCAGTCAGTAATTGCGGGCACAAGTTGGCCCTGGTGCTTCCAAAATCGATAAACTTGGGTTGTACCCGAAAAGTACAATGTTCATAGGATAAATTCTGATCACTGGATTTCGGGGTATCCTATTTTCAGACAATCCAGGATTTGGTTTCATAGGAATCATAACTATATAATCTTTATCAGCAGAACCCATTTGCAATGGTAATTATATATAATATGTCAGGATATATTTCAGGTATGTCTAAAAGTGTTCGACTGGGAAATTCTAGTATTGATTCAATACCCATAGGATCCATGGTGCTGGTATATCTACTAACATTGGGGGTATATTGATGGGATCCATGTTACCATATATATGCCATACATGGATCCTATGGGATATACACGGTTTCTATCTCCCCCATAGGACTACACATGGCATGGGTTCTGTTTTGCCCATCGAGGGATGATCCTTCACTAGTTCATTCGTGGCAGCACAAGATGCCTGAAACAACAAAAGGATATTTTCACAGTGGTGGTACTGGTATAGTATTGCTCGGGATTTGATGGGATTTGTAATTTGATTTTTGTATTTCTGAAGTACCTTTATTCTTGGAGGATCATTTTGACCATAACCAGGAGCTTTTAGGGTGCGGCCACTCAGTTGATCCAACACGGTCACCGCAGTCTTTTTGGTTTCAATTTGAGCAGTGTCCTGTCGGGCACTTGCGGACAGGGATTTGGTGTAATATCATCAAAAAGCACCTATCAACTGAGGATTTTTCGCCTGTAGATTCACCCGAGGCTTTGTTAAAGTTGATAGACATTCAGCAATTCAGCATTTATGGCATCTGAAACTGAATTTCTTGGGAGATCAAACAATTGAGGATGACTTGGGGTTTCCTAAGTCATAGGGCTACCCCAGTCATCATCCATTTAGTTCGATGGATTTTCCCTGAAATAAACCATCCAGCGAGCTTGGGGTACCCCCCCATTTCCCATAGGATCCATGTATGGTATATATATATATGCTAACGTTGGGGGTATATTGATGGGATCCATGTTACCATATATATATATACCATACATGGATCCTATGGGTTATGCCTTGTAAATTTTCCAGCCTCGTTCCCCAGGTTTCCGTCCTTCATCGATGAGTTGAAACATCAACACGTGGACCCACTGGTGAATCTCAAGGCAGTTGGTGACGTAACGGACGCGCAAAGTGAGGCTGCCTCTTTACGAAAATTGGAGATGTACCCAGCAAAATCTGGATTCAACATATCCTTCCAACGGGCAAGTGTCAACTTATTGGATACTCGTACTTTTTTTTTGGATACCCAAAAACATGGGACCGGTTGAGTACCTCAAAACCCCTTCCCCCCATTGTTTAAAGGCTGGGGCGACACCCATTCTTCAATTGAATCATCAAGATATGTCAAGATACATAGTGTTCCCTCTTGATTAGCTTGGGTATCTGATGAGTGAATCACAATGGCCACCTCAGATTTTTCCAGGGCTGAGGTTTGATGCAGGAACCAAAGGCCCGCAGACACGGCCAGGTGGTGATCTGTTGCATCGCGTCTCTGAGTGCGGGTGCTGTGATGGGTTTGGAGGCACTGGTGGGAGAGATCGAAGATTGGGGGGAATGATGGCAGAGGAATATGTCCAAAGGATGAACATTCAAGAAGGTTTTAAGCGGCAAAATAAGGGTTTAACCAGCAAAACAATGGTTTCGCCAGCAAATTAAAGGTTTTGCCACCGTCACCTTTGGATTGTTAATCAACTGGCAAGCATGAGAGTTTAGCCACCAACGTATTGGGAGTTATACTGTAAGCATTGAAGATAGTGGCTTGGTTGGCCCTTGTGATACAGCCAATAATGAACCCTTCATTTGGATATATGATATATGGTTTTACGCTTCTCAGAGCGCCCCAAAGGGTGACATGTGGCAACTGGGGTCTTGTTTTACACAACAATTGGAGTTCAGCGGAAGAACATGGATTTGTCCAGCAATGATCGGCACATGTCTGGGGTTCACTACTGGTGTCACTTCATTAGCTGCCTATTTTGGAGGGGGCATATGTTACAGCTGAGAAAGTGAACACACATTCAGAACTGGTTGGTGGTTTGGAACATCATATTTTTCAAGATGGTTAGAACATGTTAAAACCACCACCAACAACCAACAACCACCACCAACCATGGATTTTTCACTGGGGATACCGAAAAAACTCATTGCCCCCCCAAGTGCCTCGGATCCGTCAGTCACCTATCAGGTGCCATGTTGAGCCCAACGTAGGTATGGATAAGTTATGATTCATGTCCTCCCATCAATGGTGAGTTAACCTCATTAAAACCACCTTAAATGATCTTTGAAAAACAACTATTGTTGATGCTTAAGCCATGATTTACCTGATCAATAATATCAATTAACTATCAATCAAGATCCACTATCATTATCTATCATATATATATATTTATAATCTATCCATTATCACTATATCCATTAACTATCAATTATCTATCAATATCAATATATATATATATACACAAACATCGGATATTTATCCCTATTAATCATATAGTAGTGATAAGTATTCGTTCCATATACGTATATCTGGTAAATTGTAGTGACCTCACTGTGACCTCACTGTGACCTCACTGTGACCTCACTGTGACCTCACTGTGACCTCACTGTGACCTCACTGTGACCTCACTGGAATCATGGTTAGTAAGGGGAATTATCCCCAAATAGCCAAACATATCAGGTTAGTGAATTACTATAATTTACCAATATATATATATATATATGTATATAGAATAGTAATGAATAGCAAATATTAACTATTCCATAATATTGATAGTTAAATATTAACTGTCCCAACATTATTCACTATTCACTATCCCACAATATATATATATATAGGTATATATATATCATCAGATTATATACCCTATATCAATATCAGATCAGAAATACCCTTTATATGTAGATGAAATTATCCCCCCATCTGATGTATATTATCTAATGCGAAAATCATCTACATCAGAATCACCAGATATATCATGCCCTCTGGTAAACTGCTCCATAACCATGGAACATCACCATGCTATGGGTAAATCAACGAACTTTCTATGGCCATGGCTTCAATAGCAAACTGTTAGTTAACCAGAGGATATCCCCAATTTATTTGATCCTATATCCCATAATAGGCTTATAATTTATACATCTCCCCATCATAATTTAGATATATCATCATTGGGAAAATAATCTACATCACCAGATATATCATCCCAATATATATGGTATATCTATGAAATAAACTATGATATTTTCTATGGTATATCTATGATATATCTATGAAATATCATCATAATTTAGATATATCACCAGATATATCATAGTAATTCATAGTATGTGTCCCTTGTTCAATGGCAATCCCAGGCAGGTCTTGGCTCCGTGGGTGCTGCGCTGGGCTTCCTCTTGTGGAAGCTCGCCGAGAAGCGCCTTGGCAGCGGAGAAACCATGGGGATTTCATAGGGGAAGTTCGAGGCAAAATTGGGAGAACCATGGAGATTTCTAGGCAAAGTTGAGGGAAAACTCTGTTTGTTGTTTTTTGCCGATAAAATTGAGGTTGAGAAGAGTGGAATTCTGAAGATGTCAGAAAAGAACTTATTTTTTTTTGACGCTTGTTTCGGAGAATCATAGGGGATTCATAGGGGAACTGTAGGGATTTCATCGACACGTTGATGGCGATTGTCGTCAACAAATTGAAGGATATTGCAAGTAAAGAAAGGGATTACCCCCTGGTAAACTAACATAGCTATTGAAAATGGCAATTTATAGTGAGTTTTCCTACAAAAAATGGTGATTTCCATAGCTATGTTAGTTTACCAGAGGGTAGAGTTTAGAGAGGCCAAAGTGAGATTTTGAGAAGCAAAGACGGGGACTTAATTGGATTTTATTCATCAGCAATTGGACTCTTATCCACAAAATCGTGGTATTACTACGACTGTGTTTCGATCAACGAAAGGGGAGTACTTCCTGTAAAATCACCTCACCATAAAACACACATGTAATGTAGCACTCACTACAGCGTTGCGGCTCAGGACAAAAAGTGCTTGTGCTGTCTAGCTTAGCGGTTGTTGGTTCCACCTTTAGGTTTATC
>Ga0126342_10016016_pt1 | contig 13095 bp, 14 predicted proteins | sample Cyp1metagenome_FD_92528 | JGI IMG/M metagenome (GOLD analysis project Ga0126342, IMG submission 92528) | Coral microbial communities from Lord Howe Island, Old Settlement Bay, Australia - Cyphastrea 1 metagenome | ecosystem: Host-associated > Invertebrates > Cnidaria > Coral ... | reverse complement strand
TAGATTAGATAGATTAGATAGATTAGATAGATTAGATAGATTAGATAGATTAGATAGATTAGACAGGTTAGATAGATTAGACAGATGAGACAGATTAGACAGACTAGACAGATTAGACAGATTAGACAGATAGATAGATAGATAGATAGATAGCTAGGTAGATAGATAGATAGATAGATCGATAGATAGATAGATAGACAGATAGATAGATAGATAGATAGACAGATTAGATAGACAGACAGACAGACAGACAGATAGATAGATTAGATTAGATTAGATTAGATTAGTTTAGATTAGATTAGATTAGGATAGGATAGGATAGGATAGATCGAATGATAGATAGATAGACAGATTTAGATATATAATGATATGTATATAAATATATTATAGTTATTATATATCCGTTAATATATTTATATATATATAGACAGTAATAATATGCGATATCTCCTGTATCTCCTGTATCAAAAAAAAGGCCCAGCTACCTGGCCGCTGGCCTCTGAGGCAGCTCGCAGCCTTTTGCACACCTTTCTGCCGTTGGAGCCAGGCATGGAAGCTGCGACTCTTCAGTGACCTGTTCGGTGGAACATGCCAGAAACCATCAGACATTCCTATGTACCCTCTGGTAAACATACAAAAGCTATTGAAAATTGCCATTTATAGTTTATTTACCCATTAAATATTGTGATTTTCCATAGTTTTGTTAGTTTACCATAAGGTATTGCCATGAAGTGATGCAGCCTCGCAAATTATATAGCGTCTAACAAAAAGTGATAACCATCCGAATCTGAAGTAGTGCAAACGAAGAAATGCATGCCGTTAGATGTACAAATATGTACAATGAGTCCGTCCAAGCCACCTTGTCTTTCCCTAATTCTGCATCCCCGTGTGCACTGTATAGTTACAGCGCGTTACCGCTCCATGCGTTGTGACGCGGTTCCACCCTGCTAAAAGCAAGGATTAATCCAAATTTGGAGCATTATGAGATGGAGGGGCAACAGCACTGTTTTTCGTGGAAAAGCTGCGGCATGCTTCGAAAACTTGAGGCTATTCATGGCTATTCCCTGCTATTCGGTCTGAGCTCGCAGCAAATTCAGCACGACGTGGGCCTTTTGCAATGTCGCTTGGTTCCTGAGCCGCCCATATCCGAAGTTACTGGATGCCATCAACTGTCGGGTTCCCCAAAGCTTGGACATGACCCCATGAAAAATGCCAATTTCGGGTCCGGACAATTTGTGATTCATATCACTCATGTCCTTGATAAAAATCCTGCCTCTTGAACATGTTGAAAAGAAAGAAACGAGTAAACAGAACCACCTGGAATATGCTGGAATGGTTCGCACGATCTCCTGAAATTCAGTTGAACCCGCATATTTTTCTCAGTTTTCGTGATACCAAAGCATATTGCTGGCGATATTCATCGAATGAAAATGGGTTACTTGATTACTTGAGATGTCTATGACATGTTCTTAGCCACTTACGATTCCTGGGACGCACTGGTATGCCATTGCACCATTTCTGGTCCCAGATGGAACCCTTACACTATCTCATCATTGCCCACTTAGTGACAGGATTATTCCGGAATCCATATGTATATATATATATACATATAGCTGGATAATTTCATATCGACATGTAATGATAGATAGATATAACAGAGATCATTCCACAATATTCCATATAGTTACTAACAGGATTCTTAGGAGCTCACATGTCTATCCATCCATCCATCTGTTTTCATATGAATATGGAGAGACAGAATTATATATACAACTATATTATGCATGTTACTACTAACCCAATATTATATATATATATATATTGTAAATATACACATATACATATAATACACATATCTGGCATTTGTTCCCCGTCCCCGGCGCGTTTTTCCCAGCGCCGTTCGCATCCTGCCGCGGCTCCGTTGCTCCTGCCGCGTCCATGTCGCCCAAAGGAGCAGCAAGCGCCGCAGCAAGCGTGGCTCCAGGCAGTTGTGCAGGTGTCCTATCCGTCTGGGCTTGGACACCCTCCCGGTACAGCTGGGAATATCATGGGGATATCATTGGAATATATAGATATTAATGGGAGGAATCATGGGGATATTCATGGGATTAATACGGATTAATAAGGATTCATAATTATATATATAATATGAATGGGATTTAATACTTCGCTTCAATCATTTCATCCTCTGTGGGAAATCCCCGGGAAATGGAGATTTATAGCTGGAAAAATCCTCTGTAAATGGGTGTTTGGTTGCCGGATGCTGATGGTAAGCTATCTTAAGCCATTCCCACATACAAAAGTCTGTTCAGAGTATGGAAGAGTTGAGCAACCTCAAGTGCTAAGTCACTGTTCATATCTTTTCATATCACTCCTACCTAAAAACTCCAAAATCGAGAAAATGGCGTTCCCATTCAAATGACATATTACATGGTAAAGTTACCATAATTTGGGGCACCCCGGGACCAGCAGAACCGGTGCTGCCATGCCTTGTAGCTGCACCTCCCGCTGTCGCCGTGTGCGGCACCAGCGCTGCCACTGTTGCAGCTTGCGGCTGCGTTGACGTGCCTGGAGCTTCCAGGCCGACACCGTAGAGATCCGTAGAGTGCCATGGAAAAAGGCCCATGAATAGTCCATAGTTATGGGTTAATATGGGAGATAACATGGATATCGGATATTGATGATATTGATGATATTGATATAACTGTATAACTGATATCTACAGGATACTATTTGTAGGATACTATAGGATACTATAGGTAATGGTATGTAATGGTGAACTATTCCCATTTATACTTAATCATACAGAATATAACTTGCTTAACTAGAGTCTACAGTCTATACGTATATATAATATATATATACTGGGTAAAACTATGCTAAACTAAACTATAGTCGGATGGACCACCAAGTGCCTTCCACACCCTGCAAATTCTCACATTTGTTGCCCCATTGTGACTGCTACGTGGCGGCACCGCGGCACCTTCTTCTGTAACTGGAGCATGGTTAACCTGGGATCATTGCCACGTCGGTTTGCCAAAGACGTACGTCGTAGACTCGTAGACAAGACTTTTTTCAAACATGTTTCTAAATCAAGAGGTAAACAGAAATAAGCAATTTCACTAAATGTGGCTGTATGTTGCATTTTAATGCATTTTATACCACTCATTTTAATGTGACTCACTGGTTGGTATAGAGGTAAACCTTCAGCGGGAAGTGCTCACGTCATTTGAAGTCATGAATGCGATGTTGTGGTGCAATGAGCCGATGAGCCGATGAGCCGTTGTATGTTAGATGATGATCAGATGATGGTGATATCATGTGATATCACTACTCTTCCCATGTGATTGCCTCGTGAACCTGGAGGATCATCTCAGACCAAGCTGCTCTGCTGTATACATGTTCATATATGTTCGTTAAAAGAAACTCATGAACCCCTTACACCAACCGTTTCAAACCCATCAAGGCCTTCAGGTTTCCCTCAACCCCAAACGATGTTTGATGGGCATGACCCAAGTCCATCTCCAGGAAACACCAGTTGCAAGCCCTTCCTTTCGCGCAGAAACCGCCGAAGCCTGTTGCGTTTTCTGGGCGTACAACTGGTGCTGTGGAGGGCAAAGTCAACAACGATACAAACAATAATAGGTAATTAAGCTATCAAAGTGATGGATGTACAATGATAACCAATGATATATATATATAATTATATATATAGGTGAGGGCCTGCAACCATTTTCACCTACCAAACAAAGACCAGTGACGGAGTCCGTCCAAACTCTGTGTGTCTCTGGTGGCTTCAACGGTGCTTCAACCCATCCTAAAGGAATCAATTGATATCAATTGTGCATTATCTTCTTTAAATAAGAATGGAAACAAGTTGAAAGCACCATGTCATCATCATCCTATATCATCGTATATCATCGTGTACATTGAAGGAAATTGCGCACCTTTTTGTCTAGGCGAATTGCGCAGGAGATGTGAAATGCTGCGCTGTGGTAAAATAACAGGTTTGAAGGAAAGAACTTGCGTCTGTGATCTTCTCATAGGGTTTCTCTTAAGCAAGAAACTTGAGAAATTTGCACCAGATAGCACCGGACTTTCCGGTTGAACATGGTTGAACTCCCATGAACCCCCATTCGTTGGTCGCATAATGTTCTCATCAACTTGCAGCGATGGCCTGCAGAAACAAAGGATCTGTGGTTGTACAGCTGATTGAGACTAGGGCAACGTTGTTTCCATCCAGGAAAAAGGTCCAGTCAGGTCGCAAATTTCTGTACCAGTACTTGTCCGAAATTGTTGGGTTCAAACCAATTCAAACCCATCTTTATAAATACCATGAACTAGTCAGAAAGCTCACGAAAGCTGCTTGGGATGCATTCTCCGTTCGGAACTGCTGAGGGTTGGATATAATTTTGGAAAAAGCCAATCCCATCAAATGCTGGACAGTTCCAATTCTTTGGAACGACCTAAAAGGGGACAACAAGGAAGAACCGACCTGCCATCAAAGGGGAGGGGGTGACCAACAAAAACCATCGAGTACAACCTGTCGAAAGAGCTCAACCAAATCATTGCCTTTTCGAAGAAAAGAAATATAATGTTTCTCCCCCAGCAGGGCATGACTTACATTGTGCGGTATGCTGATGTTTCCATTGATGGCACCTCCTATAAAAACAACTACACATTCAGATACATTATAATTACAAGTAATAATCTCAAATTGACCTAGGTTAAAAAGAAATAATCAGAAATGGTCGCCTCAAGTGACTCAAGTCTGAGTTCTCTCCTTCTTGCAAGATGAATTTCAAAACGCTGCGGCCAATGTGAAGTGATCCAGCATCGACGGCCACGCAAAGCTGCCCGGCCCCCACTTCAACAAAAACTGTTGGGATTCAAAACTAGCAGGTGTCAATGGGCTTCATATGGTGCTTCATGGGCTTGCTGGGTCTTCTGACTGCCGTGGTGTCGATGGTTGGATGGTCACGGCTACGCCAAACTAGGCACGTCTCCAGACGTCAGACCCCGGGAGCCATCACTTCTGAACCGGGCCAATTGAAAGCATGCGCTGTGCGACCAGTTTTGTGGACTTCTCCATCTCAAGACTTTGAAGGGATCCTCATGGATCCGGAAGAGAAATCCTTCGAGGCTTTTAAAAAACTAGGTACTGAACTGCCGGGGCCTGTCTTAGGCATTTCCAATCCAGTAACCCAGCTACAGCCTCATGATGAAGCGATCCGAGTTGTGAGCGCAAACTGACTCGGGTTAGAGATGCTTAAAGTAATTCCATGTGAATCCATCAAATCCATCAACGTCACGGCGCCGCAATCAAAACCCCTTCGCTTCCCTTACGGTACTGGTCCCAACGGGACCCCAATGGGACCCCACAACGGACCGCGCAACAAGCCCGTTGTGCTCGTGGTGCGTGTTGCAGCCTGCGCCTCTTCCGCTCCAACGGGAGCCGATGGGAGACGAAAAACATGGTGATAAACCGTTGGATTTTGCGGTACCCCGTCAGACAAGTGTGTTCTTCAACATCTGAGTCTTTGAATTCATCATTAGATGGATTGACATAACATGATGACATAACATGATTTCCATGATGCAGTGTCTGAAAATCGAGGATGTAATTTTGTCGAACCTGTGCGGGCAAGAAATGACACATTAAGTATATAATTCTGGGTCTTTGCAAGTTAATGTGCTACCAGCCACTGTCTGCTGTTGCTCTTGGCTGTACCTCATCGCTTGACATACGCCAGAACCCTACAGTACACTACACACTCAGGCCAGCTTGGCTGCAAAACGCAACGTGTTTGCTTACAGCGTCGTGTCCTGCTTCTTCGCGCATCGCTTTGGCTGTGAAGGAATCCTATAACAGCCTCACACATGTTGTGGTGTTCTTACTCCTGTGAAGCATGTAGCATGGCAGAAAAAATCAACCGAAGCACCGGTGAGCAAGGACTCTGGCCTGGCGAGGCCATTGATGGGGATAAGAAAAACCACTGGATTGCCGAGCGGCAATGTTTCAACAAACCCACTTGGTACATCTTGGCACCGCACAATCCAAACTTCCAGTAAGTCATGAAAAGGCTGGCAGTTGAGTATCCTCACTTCCGAACAAATGATGCAACGATGCCAGCAGGTGACGGCAAAAAACGTGCAGGCCTGCAGTTTGACATTGATTCTCTGACTTATTGCCGTATAGAGAATGTACACCTAAAATCCAGGGAAAGTTTCCTGTTTCCATCTGTTTCCCTGCAGTTGTCAGCAGCGCAAGTAAAATGATTGGAGATAAACACACCATCCAAGTCTTACGCCTTTAGCCATCCTGATGGTCAGCGGTCAGTGTAGCAAGGACCAGCATCCATGTAACCCGGTGACTTGCGATCTTCCGAAGTTGAGGGAGAACTTCCGCTGATTCAATTACTGTATGTTACACAATGTTTGGTCATCTCTGGTAGGAATGGCAGCTATATATCATTATATATCAATTACTAAACATTATTAGGCATATGGCAATATGAGGATATGCTATTAGTGTTTGTCGGATCTGCACTTCTCATCAATAAATTCAAGTGGAAAATGCATCAGAAAATCATTTTTTACACGGCAAGCAATGCAAAAAAAAAAAAACATACATGTTAGTTCCTTCCATGACTGATAAAGTAGAGCGAATCGTTCAAGTAAGGCGAATCCGATTCATTTGTCACAATGTCTTCATGGCAGGTCATTGCCCTCCACAAATTTGTTAGTATATAGATGTTCCCGTTTCTGGCAAAAGACTAAGTTGCATCCAACATGATTAACATACCTGACCACGGCCTATCTCGTTGTTTCCTGAATTTCCTGTTCAATTCCAGTCAAACCACACGGCCATGTCGCAAGGCGTCGTGCACCGCCGCGCCAGCACCGTTGGGTGTGCGCCGCATGTGACCCTCATTCGGCGTTTGCCTGGCAAAGGAGCCAAGGGCTGGCGGGTGCCAAGTCTAGCTGCTGTTTTGTGTGAGTTCTTCTGAGTGTGTTTGTGTGTGTTTTTTGGGGGAGTCCCAAATCTATATCAACGTTCCTTTTTTTGAAAGGGGGGAATCAGACATATTATAAACATGCATCTTGCACATCTTCAGATCTTCGAAAAACATGATAACAGTGAATGTCAAATACCAAGTTCAATTGGACTGGAGGTAACCATTATTTTTGGGGGGGACATGCCGGACATGCCCATTCGGTCAATTAAGAAACTAGTAGTTTTCAGTCGTGAGAGATGCTGACAAGCTCGCAAAGTCACTACGTCTTGGGTGGTCTTGTATGATCTTGTATGTCCATCAAACAATGATTCTAAAAAAGAAAAACACGGAAGTTCTGACCCAGGGATTGATTTTGAGTTTGGTTGGTCAATGATGGATATGATGGTCCGTGTACCACATGACAAATCCACTGTCCATATTATGAAGCCTGATTTTATGTGAGAGATGGGTGTGGGGTGAAGAGATAATTATGCTTACGGGCCAAACACCTAGATTTGCCCTAGACTCTGTAAATAGTGGGTCATTCTGGCATTCCTGAAGCGCTCAACTAGGAGACCTGTGCATCATTGCTCGACTAATCCTGAACTCCAACACCCTAAAACCCAAAAGCATGAAACCGTAAACCCAAAGCCCTAAACCCAAAAGACCATGGAATCATCCTGGGAAACTCTGAACAAATATATATATATACATATATATATATATATATATCTAATTTGGGTAGAAATTCCAATTTTGATTTGTATCAGGTGGCCCCTCATGCGGGCCACATTTCACTTGTTCCAGAGCCCGTCGCTGGTCCAATATTGTCCAATAACTAAAGCTGAGGCAACCGTAGAGAAGGATGTCGTGCAAGACGATTCTGAGCCTTTCGATCTTTTCCATCTTTATTCCGTCTTTTTCCAAATAGCCTTAGAGCGCTTCTGTGCAAGCAGCCAAAAGATATGAAAGCCAGCTCTCAATCTCCTGATTTGTTTCATGAACATAATCTAATTTTAACGGATCTTGCGTGTGTGAGGTGAATATTATGTGTATATATATATATAAATAACAAATAACTGTACATGATATATTATACATAATATATATATATGTGTGTGTATTGTATTCTATATATATGTGTGTGTATTGAATTATATATATATATACAAATTAATATACTATAGTTATATAATTAATCATATATTATGTTATACAGATAATATTTATATATATATGTCATATATTATAGGTGGACCCTACGACTCAGTTGGGTAGATAGCCGCCAGCACCAAGTGACGAGGGCGCTATGCTCGCAATGCTCCGTCCCCTTGAGGGACAACACCTGGCACCATTTGGGGTAAAGCACCCATTTATGGTAAGTCATTGGGGATGGTAAACATGACGTTGGTTTTACCATTGTAAAAACCCATGGTTTGCCATGGTTGTTCATGATGATAATCAACACTTTGAAGCCGCAGTTTCTGAGTCATGACAATCGACACTTGAACATTTTTGCAATCCTGCCGCAAGGAAAGGGGAGAGCGACTAACACCATCCAAAAAGAGCTAAATTGTATGCCAGAGCTTCTTCCTAGTGCATGCTTTGAGGAGCCATGGGGCTAAAGAGCTACGAGTACCACTCGAAAACATCCTCTTCCGTAATCGTGATATAATTTATATAATGGGGCTTGGTATGACTCTCTTACGGTCTGGTTGGCTGCCTCCAGGTCAAAGTGTGCGGGAACAACCCGGTGAAAACTGCCAGCTGGCCTATGTTGCCCTTCATGTGGTGCGCAAGTTCTATCCTCAGGGTGCTGGACTGCCAGAGTGAGAAAAAAACCGCCATGGCGACTTTGAACAAGGGGGATTTGGAAACATGGCAGTAGTCCAAGCATGTCCAAGCCATATGCCAAATCATGATAAATCATGATTCTGCTGTTCAACCCTCTTTATCTCTCGCAAATGTCATGCTCTTCTGTCGCTATGCAACTACTTACTTCCTTTCAAAACATGGCAATGGAAAATGATTGGAACATCCTGTCTAACAGGACAATCATCTCCAAAATATGCATATACATAATGTATGTATGCATATAATTATGTATATATATATATACATATCTATCTATCCATCCATCCATCCATCCATCCATCCATCCATCTATCAATGTTCATTTTCCATTCCCTAAACATAGTCGCCAGCAATTCCATCAAAGACCAAGCAGGACTACGTCATGTCAGTGCCAAGGAGCTGATCGGGATGCTCCCACCAGTGGTAGGAGGAGGTTTGTCCATTCTTTTCAATGAGAGCCTTGGCTTCCTCCCAGCTGAGCATCTCCGCCACATCAAATTTCTGGCCGGACGATGGGGAAGATGCCACTTAAAAGGGGGAAAAGTGGACCGGAAAAAACCATATGGCAATGGGAAGTCAAGCCAAAACGGATGTTTTAAAGGGAATTATTCTATAAAACTTCTATTTTGTCAATGGGATTGTTTTGGCAATGGGAAATCATCTATAAAAAACAATATGGCAATGGGAAATCATCTATAAACCCGGATTGTCACCATGTTTGATTACCGGTATCAAGAACAAAAGCAGCTGCTCTATGGGCAGAACAAAGGCCAAAACTGCAATTCCTCCACTGGCATCTTATGATTTTCCTGATCCATCTACGTTCCATTCAAGAATGGCCTTCCCCACTGAATTGATCCGTAAAGTGAGCATTAGCATATAATGTCCCAGTTGTAAGCTATCAGAAGGTATACAAAATATTATAATGTTATAAGATGGTAGAAACCAATTCACTTACCTGATTTTGGCTGTACTGCAAGTAGCTCGATCCTAACCATGGAAATTGTAGGATACACTGATACACCAGATATATGATATCCATCCCATCTGACCCGTTGGTTCTGGGCAACAGAAATTCCAATCTGGGAACAATGTGGGATCCCACAATGCCATAAGCCATCCCCACTTTGTGATTCATGATTGGGGATGGCTTATCGCATTGTAGATCCCACATTCAACCAGATACCAGTGTGAGTCACTTTTATTTCCACCAGCTTTTGATGTGAAATGCCACTGTTCATGGGGCAAAATCCATGGATTTTTAGTCAGATCACCGACTTTGACAGGGACAAGCCCATTGTTCTCGGGTTAAATCATGGTAAATCACCAGTTTTCATATGTTTTCATATATTTTCATGGTTGAATCAGCCATTTCTATGGCTGGTATTGGCTGGTGCTACCCGCCGTTTCGTAGCGGATCGTGCCTGTGCCTTGGATCCCAAGCTTTGCAGGGTGCCGTCCAAGTCCTCCGCGCCCGTCTTCACAGCTTCCATGACATCCTCGTCCTAAGAAGGTCAGGAACGGTTCGATATCTTTACATCATACATATAATTTCTAACATCTGCAAATTATTGCAAATTATGAATTATATATATATATATATTGTGTGTGTGTCTATTTTTATATATGTATACATATATATGTATACATATATATATATATATACGTATACATTATATGTATGCGTGTGTGTGTGTGTCTGTGTGTGTATCTATATATCTATGTGTATATATATATATACACATGTATCTGTACACTGTCCAGCATGTATCTAGTGAGGCTCAAGAATATGCGACTCCTCTGAATATCTGGAAAAAAGATTAGGCAACCCGGCACACCAGCCGCCCCGGCCCCACCTGCTTTTTGTGAGAAGCGCAGCACAAGGCCCACATTGCTTGAAGAACCGCACCGAACCTCACAGAGCGATGTTCTTTAAGAGTGTTTTTTCCATCACCAATCACTGGTGCCAAAAAAAACGACTACACCTTGAGACCATTTGGGACCATTTGGGGATCATCATCCCAACTAGGGACAGAATCAAAGTGAAACCATCAGCCAGAGAAATTCATTGAAACCGTATCATTCAAAGGGTGTGTATATTTTGTATATTATATGTCAGTGTGTGTCTGCAAAAAAATGTTGATTAAATTGTTTCATATGACGCTAAAAAACGTGGATGAACTGGTATCTGATCTTGGCTAAGTCTAGTGGTATATACCCCCTGGTGATGTAACATGGCTATGGAAAATCACCATGTTTGATAGGTAAATCATCGATCCAAATGGATCATGGCGTTCATAGAAAACTGTGAACAAGACCAGGGTACTACCGGGTACTATAGAAATATCCGATATCTCCATCATGATCATTCCATATAAATCCACATAATTAAATAACAAATAATCATAAATCCATATAAATCTATATAAATCCACATGAATCCACATAAATACACATACATCCCTATGAATATTGTATAATCGTAGGTAGTAATAATGGTCACCTTTACCGGTTTTCACCAAGGAGCGTCCCGGCGAAGGCCCATTGCAACCACCAAATGACCCAAAAGGCCAGCAGCACAGCGAAAAACGCCACGAACATCCAGGTGCTCTCCTGCGAAGGAACTAAGTGCAGTAGTCAAGGTTTCTTGGGGTAAATATATGGTTTAATAATGCTTAATAGTCATCCATCCCATACTGATGCTGGAAATCTGTGTGTCTTGAGGGATCTGAATCCCTATTAGTGGATTGATGGCCCAACTAGGCTGGGAAAGATATACCGCTTTTCAATAATGCGGTAAACCCAGAGGAATGAACCTTTCCCAATTATCAACCATTTGGGGTTCATTTTACATCATCCCATTGCGAGTATGCTCAATAAATCCAGATCGATGTTCCAAATAGTTCCAATTGATGAGAATTGTAGAGATAATTAATTACAGCCTACTGGTCTACTGACAGAACCATTGCCCCCTTTTTTTACAGTACGTGATGTGCTACACGTGGATATGAAGAGCGAGACACCGAGCTTCGAGAGATGACCTACATCGGTCATAGCTATACACATGTGACATCAATCTGACATATTCAATATATAGTATATATATATGTAGTATATATAGTGTATGTATATATAGTGTGTATATTTTAATATATATATATATATAGTATATAATTAAATAGTATACATATATATATATAGAGACTATATATAGTATATATATAGTATATTTGGCGCATATATTATATATATGATATGATATATGATTATTTCATATTATTATTTCTATCTATCTATCTACCTATCTATCTACCTATCTATCTACCTATCTATCTATCTATCTATCTATGTATGTATCTATCTGTGTGTGTGTGATATGTACGATTACATTATCGAAGGAAGTTTTGAAGTCAAACTTCCGACAATATGGACAGATGAAAAGCAGAGATGGGAAGAGGCAGAGAGAAGAGAAGAGTAGAAGAGAGCAGATCAGAGAAGAGAAAGAGTCAGAAAAAAGAAGAGGCAGATGCGCGAAAAGGTAGGAAGTCGCGAAACACTGTGTTTTTCCAATGATTTGTGGCTCCGGAGGGTCGAAAAGTAGGCTCGCTAAAGCGGTGGGTGCGGAGCCAGCTGGCCAGATGAGAAATGAAAAATTGCACGCCGTTGTGGCGCGAAGCACATTTCGAAGCCAAAATGTACAAAGGGACCACTTTTGGAAGTTGAGATGTCAAAAAGTGCACGCCGTTGTGGCGCGAAGCACATTTCGAAGTCAAAATGTACAAAACACACCAGGTCCGGACCACTTTTGGCAGTGTCGAAAAAGTGCACGCCGTTGTGGCGCGAAGCACATTTCGAAGTCAAAATGTTCAAAACACTAGGGGTTCCGACCACGTTTGGACGTTCAGATGCTGTTTCGCGTGGCAAGCGCAAGGGATTGTGCACCTTCTCAAAAGTGAGCAAAACGTGATGGTTTTGTAGCATTTCAAAAAACGATGGCAGGCGTGGGACATTTGAAGAGGATCTGCAAAGATGCATATCGCGTGGCAGGCGCAGTACAAAGACATGTTCATCAGAGATGTTAGGCGGTCAGGGCGCTGATTTCCTGAGAGGGGTTGCATTTTGGAGCATCAGATCTGTCGGTTTGCTAAGATGATTTTGCGTGACAGGTGCAGCATTTCGTATGACCTGGCATCAATTTTTCGTGGCAGGCGCAGTACTTTAGACAGGTGGAGTGGAAAAATCG
>Ga0126342_10016015_pt1 | contig 13096 bp, 13 predicted proteins | sample Cyp1metagenome_FD_92528 | JGI IMG/M metagenome (GOLD analysis project Ga0126342, IMG submission 92528) | Coral microbial communities from Lord Howe Island, Old Settlement Bay, Australia - Cyphastrea 1 metagenome | ecosystem: Host-associated > Invertebrates > Cnidaria > Coral ... | reverse complement strand
CTTTGACTAACTCTTTCCCTGACTAACTGTTTCTTTGACTAACTCTTTCTTTGACTAACTCTTTCCCTGACATTCTAAAAGTCCGTAACACGGAAGTTTCTCCCCCTAAACTTCCTTTGATCACATGTAGGGCTAAAATGCAGCAGCGCGCCGCAACAAATTTTGCATCCCTGCACTTTGATAGATATTCCTTTACTTCCTTTGCATCAGTGACGCACGCTTTGAAAGTTGGCTATAGTTGACGCAGGCTTTGGCGTTCTCTGCAATGAGGCAGCTGGGACATTTCGCAGAGAGGTCTTGAGTTTTCAGTATTTTTTGGCAAGCTGCCACTACCACCCGTCTTTGTGCCAATGCCAGGTGCTGTTCTTCTATGGACATTGGCTCATGCACGCAAACAAGTTCCTGTACAGGCAAGGGCTGTGTCAGTCAGGCAATCTCCATTGTAAGCTCTTCCAGAAAAGTTGAGAGGCACATTCACAAGATCCATCACGAGTTCAAGGCAGGGAGAGCTTCAAGACAATCATCCGAACTCGGCAAGGAACCCATCCTGAGTCAGAAGTCATATGAAGTCATGCTACTTTTCTTCTTTGCTCGGAAATTTAACAAACCGCACAACAAGACGCAAGCCGCTTTAAACAAAAGGTATTGAGGGGAATTCGTGTCAGGCGCCAATGGGCCTGGCGGCGATCTACTGCCATCCACTTGAGTTCTTCCTTTCAGATCTGATGCGCGTCCCTCAGACGATTGTTCGGCAAGGGCCAAGCAAAACTCAATGCCTTCTGGACTCGCTTATGGCATGTTACAACATGTTATAAAATATTACTGTATAACATGTTATATTACACATATTTACATATTACATATTACACATAACTAAATGTACAAAATAAATTAATATAATACAGTAATACATGCATGATATAGAATACATACATTAACTATAAAAGATACTCTCTCTCTCTCTGCATATATATATATATATAAACATGTATATCTATATCATTATGTATATTATAGTAAACTACATTTGACACTACATGGTGTTGCAGTGTTGCATGTATATATATATATATTACATTGCATTACTTTACATCACTTAACTATACATTTACAGTACATTTACATTTATGTTTACATTACTTTACATTACATTACATTACATACAGTGCTTACATTAATTACACTAATATGAACATGCGTTGCATTACATTATATTGCATTACGTTACGTTACGTTCTGTTACACTACATGCATACATATAATTTACATATGTATACAGTATACTGTTTGTAGAATGTATATATATACACATACACATACACGACATACACGACATACACGACATATATATATATATATATATGCAGATATACAGATATACAGATACACAGATACACATACATACATACATGCATGCACGCATGCATGCATACATATATATATACTATGCAGCCTTTGACTTTGCAGGCCTTTAGGAGCTGGCTTAGTAGCAGTCCGAACGAACGGCTTCACTGGTGTTGGCACCCCAGCTGGCAGATTGGTAGGATCGGAAAGAGGACCTCACAGTTTCCGTAGTTGGCCCAGGGAGTGGGCTGTAGTATCACGTAGTATTTGTAGTCCTGCTGAGGTGGTGTGGATGGCATTTGCAGTGATGGCCACGCAGACACACCATTGCGGTATTCGATGGCCATGGATTGACCTTTTCTCATTCCAGGTGGAAGTTCTCCTGCTCTTGTTTCACCTTTGGAGAGCTGAATCCTTCTTTCCTTCATTGTTGATCAGTGAGCCACTTTGCAGGCAGAGGCCCAGCCAAACTTCCATGACTTTCATCATGAGCTTAGCCTGCATTTGTGGATTTGGAAGTGGGACCAACGCAACTTTCTGAGAGATGTGTTTGGTTTCGTTGTGATTCGTTGTGGTTCCAAGGAGAAGTTCAATTTCAACTACGGAGCGATGGGATGGCTTGATGACTTGCACGGGACATCCTGGGACTGGAAGAAAGACTTCTGGGGCAGACGAGCACTGCATGACGGGCCGAAGGCAGCGAAGGCTGCATAGGCAAGGCCCTAAGGTTTGAGGGACTTTGAGGGTCATGGAGAAAGATGGAGTAAGCACTTGTTTTGAGCGACAGGGACAGCAGTAGATTCTTGCAAATGATGGAAAAAACATGTGCAATCATTTCCAATGTGCATACAATAAAGAAACATATGGAATATTTGTACGATTCCAGGATAGTGTGGTGATGCGTGGTGCATTTCACTGTGCAGCCGCAGGCGAGCCAAGCAAGCGCTTTCTGCCTGAGTGCACTTTTTGAGACGTTTTGCCGAATTAACGACTGGCCCAAGGCCTGAGCACTGGAGAATCCCTGTGGAACTTCTCCCTGGGCTTGCAATGCATTGCAATGCTTGCCCTGCCAAGCTTGCATTTGCACAGATAATGCAGCACCCAACCACGAAGCAAGCGGATGTAAGTGCACACAAGTGCACTTCTCTTTGACTCAATGATACCAAAACAAATACACCAGGTTACTGTACCAGATTCCGCCACAAGTTTTTCACTGCCATCAGGCTTTGGAGCCTTGTAGGTGCCTGGCTGTAGATGCAGCGACGGATCCAACTTTCCGAAGAGGTCCAAAGTTGGGACAGTCATTCGATGCTCGAAGCAGCGAAGAAAAAAAAGGTGATGCATTCGCCTCATTCGCCTCTGTCAAATCATACATTTGCAGGCCACCGTCAGGCAGGAAGAAAGAAGAGGTGTGACAGAATACCAATTATACAGATACAATCAGATACTAAAATTGTCATACTTAATAATCAGATACTATAATAATCAGATAATAATCAGATACATAAGTCATCAGGATATAAAATCGTTCCATGGAGAAACCATTCAGATGAGGTCGAGTCCGTTCAGTGCATGAAGGAGTTTACTCTGCCTTGGCCTCAGATTGAAGAATCGCTTGAACAGTCTCAATGTAGATTTGACGAGCACACTGCTCAGAGTAATTACCCACAAACCATCACACCATCACAAACCTCAGAAATCAGACTGTTCAGCCAATCAGGTTGACGTTGCCGGTGGAGGCATCAAGGCAAGAATTTTGGATCCAAACGTGGATAGCTGGCCTAGCCGGCATAGCCGGTTCATGCTGGTTGCAAGATGTTAGGAAGATACTTCAGTTCTATTTCAAGACTTAGATTCTATTGGATGGGGAAGATGCTGTCCGTCATTTTCTAACTCTTGCCTTGCTTCATCCTCTTCGCCAGGTGGGTCTGAACTCAGTTACCCCTTGCTCAGAAGAGAAACTTGAAAAGGCCCGAAAGAGTGCAATAGCCCAGGAGCCAAAGCCTTTACTATTATATAATTATTCATAGTTGTTCAATGTTGTTCACTATTATTCTCTTAAATCACTTTGGAATGGGCAAACATTGTGCTGTGAATGTCCGGGCCTTTCTCATCATGACGACAACATGCAAGCATGATGGTTGCAGTCTTCCCCTACTTTTACAAGCCTGCCTTCGGGATAAATGGGGAAACATGTGCAGACCACATTTGGAAGTATTTGGACACATGCAATTTGGTTTCTTAGAATCTGATTTGCATGCATTTAGTTTGCTGTCACCCGCGCCAAATTACACCAACTGCCTCTTGTGCAAGTCAGAAACAGCCCACAGTGGCTAAACTGTTCTTTGACTTTCGTTTACTTAGACACATTTTAACTCAATGTAGACTTCGCATGACGCCGTCTCCCGTCAGGTGGTCTTGTCCAAGAAAGCGCTTGTATGGCATTTGGATGCATGGTCAGGGTGGCGACCCTAATTCGCGGCCAGAAGTCGACACAGAATGTGATTCTGCATGTTCTATGACCAGAGTGTCCGCGATAGGATGGGCACGGGCACATTTCTCATGACTTGTGGTGTTGGTCCATTGGTTTGTTGGACCTATTGCTTGGCACATTCTTGGAACGTGCAAGCAGCAGTAGGATGGCAAAAAACGTTTGTTGCATGTTCCCCCTGTTGCTCTGCTGAGACAACCCCAGACAAACGCCAAGATGCAATAGAACGTGTTTGTCTAAGTTGACTGCTTGACTCTGCCAAGTGTAGGTACAAGACTCGCAATGCAGTGGCTTGGAAGCAGTGTATGTACACGTATGTGAATACCTCTGATCTTCGCGTTGCACTTCCTTTGTGACCGGGTTTAACCCAGTGAATGCCAGTTCCATTTTCCTTAACCTCAAACCTCGAAAGCTCTTAAAACATCTTACTGTATGATATCGTTTGAACACAGACAAAACATCAGCGATGCTGGCTGTGGGCGTCAAGATTGTGTTCAGGCACAACCTCAGCTTCGCCCTGAGAGGCATGCCAAAGATGCAAGATGTCGCAAGATGTCGCAAGATGTCGCAAGATGTCGCAAGATGTCGGAACGAACTCATGTTGGACCATGTTGGTAAGTAAAAGGATGACCCAAAACATTGGCGATAGATTGTGAACATTTGTGAAGTTGTGAACCGCTGCAAAGTTCAATCCTTTGAAGCGGAAGACTTGTAACTTGTATCACACGACGTGTTGTCAAACCAGTCGACCCGTGATCATCTGAAGTCAGAATGGTTCTCTGCACTTGCAGGTGGGCATCGGTTGGCCGCAAGTGCAACAGAACGCCTCGGCAAGCCTCTCAGGACAGCATTGAACAGCAGTCCCCAAGCAGATGGGAGTGCAAGAGTGATTGCAGCGGCAAGGTAGGAGAACGTCAGAAACACCGTAGATTGTATAGGCAACGGACTTGTTAATCATGGAAGGTTGGCTCACTTTGAATCGATTGGCTCCTCTGCAGCCTCCCTACGGACTTCATGATAGTTGATGCATTGTAATCATAATGTAATCAATGTATATCAATGTAATCATTATATTTCATCAATTTTTCAATATATTTCTGTCGCAATTTCAATGTATTTCAAACATGACTGGATGGGCACCTACGAGGTCACGACACTCAAGTGACGTTGCTAGTGATCGGCACAAGCCAACCCCTTCTTGGCAGATCCCGACATCACTAGCACATCTGGCTCAGATGTCACAGGGCAGCAGTTTGTGATCGTGGTGGAACATCCACCCTCGCTGTTGAGCTGACGGCGCAAAAACGATCACTCTGCGGGATGGTCTTCCAATTGGGTGTCCCACTGCTGTGTGGCTTTGGCGGAATGATCGGAATGTTTGTTGTGTTTACCACGATTGGACCATGTATGAAGTGTTTTGTTACGATATGTTACGATGCTGTTGTGCAACAGTTTACATGACAACTTGCAACAGGAAGAACCCGTTTTGATTGTCTGCAGTACCAGACTTCAGGGCCACCTTGTCCTTCTGAATGCCGGCTGCCTGTGTACAGTTTTGCGGGCTTGCCCGGATGACCGCAGACGCCAGGCATGGTTGTTGGTGGCAGCGTTGTGCCATATCGCAGGCAATATGCCACCTCTGCCTGCTCTGGCCGAACCACAGGCATCTCGTGAGCTTGATTGATCCACTTTTGGACCTTTTCCAGGCATAGCATGTCCAGTATTTGAGCCTGAGCCATTTGCTTCTGATGCTTTAGAGGTTCTTGCATCATATGATATGTAAAAGACAAAAGGGCTCCCCATTCAAACCACGGTGATACAGTGGCTTGGGTTGGGCAATTTCTGGTTTCGTCTCTACGGGCAACATCGTCTACATTTGATTACTGAATTGATTGGTTTCAGAACAAGAATCACCTGGTCGCTCGCTGTTGTTGATAACGCCTTTTTTTTGTGGTTTTCTGAAGTGAGACCGTTGCCGAAATCGAATCACCCGTTGATCTTCAAGTCCCGCGGCAAACTGAGGATACAACTTCAACCAGAATTTCGAATGCGTCCCGCCCGGCAACTTCATGGGTGAGGATTGGGTGAAGGCATATTGCTCCGAGGTGGGGCAGAAGTATTTTTCTGTTTGGCTGCGGATTGCTTCTCTTTGGACAACTTCTGTTCATGAACTCTGGCTTGAGGTCCTATTGGGCCTATCGGCCTACCGCTGTTGTTGTTTGGGGAGGTTCAGACTGGGTAACAATGGCCTAGTAAGTTGATTCAGCTAGACTAGGGGGAGCCCCACAAGCTTCAACTGCCTTTGACATCACCAAAAGGTCGGTGGGAACGTCACCTTTGAGCACTACGACACTGCAGATTGTGCAGGCGAACCCCGCCACACCGGAGTCTTTCCTTCGGGGTGCAATCTCTGCTCGGATCCAGAATACACGTGTTATGGCGGTGGCCTGCAGAGTCTCCAAATCTCCTGTAGGAGTGCAGCGGTTGCAGCTGCAGCCATGACACCGAGGATTGCAACGTTCATCCTGAGCATCATTGTCAATCTACTTCAATCTACTTTGATTGCTTGAATATGGGCGTGTACCTGTTTCACCGTTTCAACTGGACCTGAACTGCTATCACGGCTGCGAAGCGGGCGTGAAGAGTGAAATTTGCTTTCAGGTCATCTGGAATCCCTGTGTAGCAATACCCATGTCAGGTCAGGAAATGCGCCGCTAGTCATCTTAGTTATACCGTACTCATACCATTTCATGATATTTCATAGTTGCACTACAATCATCATATACTGTACATTAATTGATATTCAATGAGATTCATAGATTTTGGAATACAGTATTTGGTAAATTATGTTCGTTAAAAAACATCCAATTATTGAGCAGTCTTATGCAACCCAAGTACTGCAGACCATGGAGCTCCAAGAGCTGCATGTCGATCAGGAGCCACACAGACGGGCAGTTCCAACTTGGAATGGTGTGGCGATTGCAAAGGCAATTCCGAAAATGGGCAAATATCATGGCAAATATCATGAAATATCATCAAATATCAGGAATGTCATCATGCTTTGGGCTTTATGAAGTTTGACTTGAAACTGAAACCAGTCAAAGTCATTCAAAGTCGCCATTCCTGCCACAAGCCAATATCATACCTCCAGCGGCCGGAGAGGCGTCTGTTTGAAAAGCCTGAGCCCTAGAGGTTTAACTTTGCTTGAAGACGTTCTGTCAGCTTTGCATCTTCATACCTGTTCTGGAATCTAGGAATATTTGACAATATTTGGCAATTCTCGCTGTTTGACCGCTTTGCCAGGACTTCCAAGAATATATCCATATGATATCTGTATATATGCATCTGTATATATGCATTCTGGTCTATCAGCTCATGTGTCAACTGAAGCCATGGCAGAGTCAGAGTCTATCAAGAAGGCCAACAATGTCCTGCTGAAGGTTATACACTACTGTTAAGGAGGATGTGGCCAAGAGACTGAAGCAGGTCAAAGTGTCATTTGACCAATTCAACATTGAGAATCATTGGGGATCTGGCAAACCAGCATTCATTCTCAGGCCTGCTTAGGCGATGCTTGCAAGATTCAAGACTTGGAGCCTCCCAGTGACCCGCAAGTGGCGAGTCCGACCGTGTGGAGGAGTTGAAGGAGGAGGCTGAAAGTGGACAGGAACACTTCGAGCAGGAGGCCACAACCGCAAAAGTGACCCTAGCAAAATTCGGCTCGGAAGCCAACAAAATTGATGCAATTGCTTTGGGCTATGGAGAACCATCTCTCATCACAGCTTGCAGAGCTAAAGGAAGTGACAGACTGCGAGGTTGCTGGAGATCCCCACCAATTGAGAGTCGACGAGGTGTTGCGCGCTGCAAGCATTTCCAGCTCTTCGTGCCGAGCTGCAAGGGTGGAGGAATATGACAAGTTGACAAAACAGCTCGTCACGAAGTACTTCCAGACATGGTTGGGAGTTTCTGGAGCCTTGATCCTTCAAAATGGACTGCCCATGAATCTCAACAAGATCATTGCTATCCTGGACGAATTCCATGTTGTCCACCAAGTTGGTGAGAAAGCTGAGCAAGGGAGGAAGGAAGAAAATTCATAAAAATGCTGAGCTTGGTGAACGCACGTGCCAAGGATCAGAAGAACAGAGCTGGCAGAATCCTTGAAAAGAGGTGTTTAGTGGCAGGTCTGCTCTGGCACAAACAAAGATTTTGAGAGGGATGCGAAGGAAGTAGCCCTGCACCAGCAGGGGAACTTCATGGAGCGGAGAAGAAGAACAGGGAAGCTGAGCTTCAATACGAGTCCATCAGATGGTTGGAGGAGGTGGCCTACTCCTTCAACAAGCTGGCGATCTCCCAAACCAGCAAGGAGAAGGTCAAAAAGAATGCTGGCGACTTTGACATACTCATTCCACAGATTCCACAGCACAGGGGACGCTAGCCCCCCATGTGAACTTGCCTGGAGAGGAGGCCAATGAGCCCAATGAGTCCAATGCTCTGGCGATCCAAGGTCCTCAAATTGAGCAGATGATTGGACAGATTGAACAGATGATTGCAGTGCAAGTGGCAGTCCACGCTGAGTACTGAGCGCCACCGAGTTGAAAGAAAGCAGTTGGAGCAACAGAACCAAGAGCTGAGATCTGAGTTGGAGCAGCTGACGGCTGGTTCTGAAGCCTCGGCCCCATATTTCAGAGGTTCACAGTGAGTGGACCCTTCCAGCCAAAATGGACTGTATCCAGGTACACTCGTGAGTCACATGCTGTGCTTGGTGTGAGCGAAGCTCCCCTGAGCACCTCCTGAAGCAGAGCTGCCCAGTGCTGTTGGCAGTGTTTATAACTTGGCATAGCCAGGACTGTACAGCAGTTTTCATGTGAGTGCTGGGCAAAGGCATTTCAGGTCCTTTTGAAAGGGAACACCCTTTAGAATTGAATTCTTTGAGATTAGTACAGCAGGGGCACAAGCACTTCCCTGCAAGAAGCAAAAGAAAAAATATGAAAAGAATGAAAAAGACATAATTACACATTGCATACACCCTAAAATGCATGCTGCGTCAATCCAGCGCAGCCCTGCCTGGCCTGGGCACCTGGATCAGGTTCTGGAAGGAATATAAGGAATGGAGGGGTTGAAGGTCTGTTCTAAGCTCTGTGCTTTGGAACATCCGGAAATGTTCCGAGAGGTTCCAGGTGAATCTGGAAGGTCGTTCTGCAAGTCTGCCTACTATTCTGTAACGTTGCGAGATTCTCCAAAATTTCCAACCTAAATTGCTCACAGAAGTTTCAGAAGGTGGACGGTGGTCCAAGATGGTCCGACCAAGGTGAAACTTGTAAGGATCTGACGATCCAGAAGCTTTGGACACTTTTCAAGGAAAGGGGTTCAAGAAGGTTTCCTAGAGGTCCCAAGAAAAGACTGCATCCAACGTTTCCAACTAGGGCAGAAACGGATAGAAACGGCATTTTTAATCATTTTTACGCATTTTTAAAAACGCTCGCAACAAACACAACAGACTGTCAACTATGCTGTCACCAGTTGTCACCTATTGATCTAGACGTGCAGACAGATGAACATGCTCGTGCATTTCCACTGCTGACCTCTCACATGTTTTTTCTTTCTGTAAGTAGCATGTTCAATGCGTTCTGGAAGAGATGGCTTTTGTCAAGGCGAGCTGGACTCTGATTCGGAATGGACGCATGTCCCGGAATGCTGTTAGTGCTCCTGCACTTTAGCAGATTTATCCTGATCTGCCTGTAAATGATCTCACAGATCAGCGGTCAATTTTGCATCGGCTGTCAGCGCGCATCCACAGGATTCCACTTGCAGCTTTCACAGTTTGACATCCCTGGTTCTCGCTTTGCCAGCGCTGATTGTCCGACAGCCATTTAGATTTGTGCATGGCACAACGATTCGTTTCACTCAGAAGCTCTTGGCACAGAGTGAGAGACTCATCGGATCTCAATGGTGGAGGTATAGTTAAGCTATGCTCCGCGAGAAAGCTGCCAAATGAGCTAAAACAGCTGCGGAAGCAGGTGCGTTGGGCAGCTTTGCAGCATGTCTCATACATGTGTGACCATGGAGAATCGCGCGAGAGAGAGAGAGAGGGCTCCATGTAGGGTCACACACATATATATATATATATACGTAGATTTATATGATGATTAATGGATGAACTTATGTAATTAGTGACACAGCGACACTGACAGCACAAATGGGTATCGCAATCTTCATTGCATCTCATTACGGACCTGGCTGCTACGTGCTGCCTCTAGTGGTCTTAATCATCGCAACTACAGTAATATTATATATATGTATATATATGATATATGTATACATATAAGTAACATTATAGAACAATATGAACAAGGAATGAGTTCCAGAAACTACGTATTTTTCACACCCCGTTGGGCAGGAAGCTCGAGCAATTGGTGGCTATTGCCTGCTATTGCCTGCTATTGCCAAGTTCATGAGCTTGTCACAGTGGACGCAGAAGATCTGCGTTTTCTGTGCGCAAAGGTACTGCAGTTTCCTTCTGCCTCCGTGTGCAAAGTCACGCGAAAACAAATGCAGACTGGCAGCAGAGCAAAAAATCACACCATTAGAAAGAAGGCTTGGCCAGGCTTGGCACAGATGCGCATTCACTCACTTTGATTCATATTAACATGTTGAATAGTGGAAGGCCTATGGGAAGAATGTTCTAGTCTAATGGTCAATGGTCATCAAAAATATCAAAAGATCCATTGATGTTTTTCTTTCCATTTGGGATTTTGCAAATGTCTGGCCGATCTTGACGACATCTCAAGATCTCTCAAGCTATCTCAAGCCAGTCGAAATCAATCAACTCAATTCGACACAAGGCACTTCAGTTGAGGCTGTAAGTTTTCCCATCATCAGGTATCACCAGAGATTTTTCAATTTATTCTTAACTTGCCTTTCCCGCAAACACTTAAGGTATTTTAAGGTGACAGAAGATTCCAAAATAGGCTCTGGCGATCCCGTTTTCACCCTGTTACTCCCTTGTGACTTGACATGCTTGGGCAATCGTTCATGGGCACCGCGCCATCCGCACCCATCTTCGTGGACTTGTCTTGGCGCCCGGGCGTGGACCGAGGGTCAAGACCCCTGTGGCTGTGGCAGAAGCTGTCAGGCGAACCCCCAAACAGGGCTCCAGCGACTCGAGTGTGTGGCTTACCCATCGCCGTTGCAAGTTTGTTTCTGGAAGGCCAGGGATAGTGTTTCATAGGTGATTCATGGTCATGATCATCATGCAGCATGTATTATACGAGTGTTGTATTTGTGTCTGGCGCTGGATGCGCATGGACTTATTGCGTCAATAGATCTGATCTAGCCCTTCCTGGACTGTGTGAATTATATTGAATTGCAACGTTCGTCTGGACAAGCTCCTTCTGCTTCACTGGACTGTTTGGTGTTGAATCATTGCAGGCCTCCAAAGAACAAGATGCTGCAAGTGTGCGAGGCAGGCGATCATGTTCTTCATTTCCTGATAGTCGAACAGCATGGAAGACATTGTCAGGATAGTAGATGCAGACACCATAGACCCTGATAGGATCTGGTAGGCAGGAAACTAAAGCATGACCTTTCCAAACTTCAACACTGAGAGCCCTAGCTCCAAACTCAGCGAAACATGCCAGGAAAGGAAAAGCCTTCGAGATTGTGGAAGTTGAAGGTAGCGGTTTGGGTGCTGTAGCCTGCAAGGACTTTCATCCTGGAGAACTTGTTCTGACAGAAGAGCCGCTCTGCAAGTTTGAAAGCTCAGATGCCAGCCTGCGAATGGTTGAACGGAAGTGTGCAAATTTGCCAGATGATTTGAGAAAGAAAGTGTTGAGCCTGGAGGATTCATTTTCGTTTGACACCAAAACCTTTCGTGGCATATTGGAGACAAATGGCATGGTGTGTGAGAGTGGATCAGACTCAGACCCGAAAGCACTTTTCCTCGAAGTGAGCCGTTTTAACCATTCTTGCAATGCTAATTGTGATTACAGTTGGAGAGACAGGCAGAATCGCATGGACATCTATGCTCAGACTATCATCAGAGCAGGAGAGGAGCTGTGCATTCCGTATATTGACTTGCGAGAGCCTCGCCAAGTGCGGCAGCAACTTTTGAAGGAAAACTGGCGATTCCGATGCAGATGTGAGGTCTGCTGCCTCAAAGATTTCTCCGAGAGCGACAGGAGAAGGCTACGCCTGGGAGAACTTTCAGCGTTGCTGTACTCCAGCAGAACTTCAGGACGGACCTTGCGGATTGCCAAAAAACTCCTGAAGCTCTACAATGATGAACACATCAGTGCGCAACAAGGATGAATTCGTCTAAGGTGTTGGGTTTTGGGCACCATGGTTCTTGTTGTCGTTCCCGTTCCAACGGGAGCTTCTTTGGCTGGCAGCACAAATTACAAGATCAGCGCACAAACACTATATCCACATAATTCAATCAACATATTATCAATAAGATAACAGGATATATCAAGAGATAGAATGCAAGAGCCGACAGAAATGCCACTTGCGCAAAATTGCAAAAACAGGATTTAGTCGCCCGGCAGAGGCTACTTGAAAATATTGAAAGATATTGAAAGGATTTAAATGGAATATAATCATATATATAGAATACCGTTAGATAGATAGATAGATAGATAGATAGATACGTAGATAGATAGATAGATAGATAGATAGATAGATAGATAGATATAGATAGATAGATAGATAGATAGATAGATAGATAGATAGATCGATATAGAGATAGAGATAGAGATAGATATAGATAGATAGATATAGATATATATAGATAGATAAAGATAGATAAAGATAGATAAAGATAGATAAAGATAGATAAAGATAGATAAAGATAGATAACGATAGATAAAGATAGATAAAGATAGATAGATAAAGATAGATAGATAAATATAGATAGATAATGATGGATAGATAACGATAGATAGATAATGATGGATAGATAATGCTAGATAGATAATGATAGATAGATAATGATAGATAGATAATGATAGATAGATAATGCTAGATAGATAATGATAGATAATGATAGATAATGATAGATAGATAATGATAGATCGATAATGATAGATAGATAATGATAGATATATAATGATAGATAGATAATGATAGATCGATAATGATAGGTAGTGATAGATAGATAGTGATAGATAGATAGTGATAGATAGATAGTGATAGATAGATAGTGATAGATAGATAGTGATAGATAGATAGTGATAGATAGATAGTGATAGATAGATAGTGATAGAT
>Ga0126342_10016014_pt1 | contig 13096 bp, 11 predicted proteins | sample Cyp1metagenome_FD_92528 | JGI IMG/M metagenome (GOLD analysis project Ga0126342, IMG submission 92528) | Coral microbial communities from Lord Howe Island, Old Settlement Bay, Australia - Cyphastrea 1 metagenome | ecosystem: Host-associated > Invertebrates > Cnidaria > Coral ... | reverse complement strand
TTTAATTTAGTATTAGGGGTAAGCTTCGAACTGCCATTTTTGGCAATATTTTGGTTCCCTAATAATAAATACCCCCCTAATACTAAAAACTACTTGCCGTGTTTTGTATTGGGGGGGGGGGTTAGTATTAGGAGGAAGGGATTATAGGCCCCATAAACCATGGTTGTTGAAGTTACAAAGCAACTTACAGTAGCTTTCTAGGAGGCACCACCTTGCAGCGTTTGATCTATCCAGCAAGGTGTGACTCTTCTACTTATTCGCACCAATTTTGGAGGTACCGAAGGATGAACAAAAAAGCCCCTTGCCATGACTAAATCGGGATGGTTTTCCGATGGAAGGAACAGTACCTCCTGCGCCCCCAGAAACATATGGTTTATCTATCATTGTCCGCCTTGAAATGCAATTTTTTGGGTGCTTCATCCACTTCATCCGCATCTGGACCATATTTGATCCATTTTTTCCTCTTAGGGCCCCGGGGATGCCTAGGAATTTCAGTGCTGTACTTATCGAAGGCGACCGAGAGCCGTTCGGGACATGGATGTTGCCTTGTGAAACCAAGGGGATGCTAATCCATAGACCATGGGTCCCCAGATGTTTTTCTATGTTTGGCATTTTGCAACACATATCAGATTGAACTACTAATAGAATTGTACCTTTGATTTCCTGATCTGTGCTGCAAAAACATTCTGTTTTTTTGGATAAAGCTCAGTTCACCCTTCGAAAGATGATGTTCTAAATAGAGGCAACCCTGTAGATGGGTATGGGTCACTGGGCACCCCAACCAGCTGTCATGGTGTACCATGTGTCAATGCATGCTTGACATCACCCATGGGCTCGTATCTTTGCAGGAGCTCAGTTCCTTGAGCTTGGAAAGTAATGGAGACTGCTGAGCGCAACCTTGCGTATACATCGTCTCATAGCTGACGGGGAACGGCAACTGATGGTCATTTCAGTCAACTAAACCTGGAGGCCATTTTTGCATGATGATTTATGTGGTAGACCCAATGCCCATCCAATGCCCATCCCCAAAATCACCATGGGTTCACCATCCCCAAATCGTAGGTCTATTTTTGGGTTCCCACATGATCAGACATGGAAAATCCATCAGAAATGGCAACCGAAAGGCGCCGTTTCGCCCCGCTCCAGGCGCCTTTCGCAATCAGTTTGCTCAGCAGATCAACCAAAGTGCCTGGGCGAGTCCATGAGATTCCAAACATTAAATCCCAGTTTTCGACCCAACATCGTATATACATATCATATATTATATATATATATGTATATATATATATATATATTATACATAATAAATATGAATATATATGTATATATAATAGGTGTTTTGGTTGTATATACACCAACTTACCTATCCAGGAGGGACTTGTAATATTTATACTCTGACAGGTTCGTGGCTACACAACGATTACCACTGTGTTGTTTGCTCCTATATACCATGTGTATCCATGTGTGATATCAATATAGTCTTGTTCTACCATTTGGTAAGCTACCATAGCCACTATGAACCATACGGACCATTTCTACAGTTATAGCCCTTAACAGTTATAACTGGGATTATAATGATATATAACCTTAGTTGCAGGAGTTATAATCCCATTTATAACTGTTAAGAGCCATAACTCTAGTTTGATGATTATCACTTATCACTGATTGACCATTTTCTATATCGAACGGGATCCTTTAACTGGACAATCCCTCAATCACCACTTTTAGTTCGATGATTTACGGAACTTACCTTCTGAAAATTTGACAGCTCTCTATTGAACATGGCCCATAGAAATAGTTGATTTACCTATTAAACATGGTGATTTTCCATGATCTGATTTTCCCTAGTTTTTTGTGGTATGTTTACCAGAGGGTAACCATGGTGATGTTCCAGATCTCCACCAATCCAAGGCATGGCTCAGTGGCTCTCCAGATATCAACCACAGAGCCTTGGCGAAAATCCTGGGACGGTGCCCGCGTTGATGCGAAAATCGGGTGGAGATTTTCGCGCCTGTAGTCGCGCAACTGTTTTGAAAATGGGGTTTACTGTAGGTGAGCTGGCGACGTCATGGCTTGGGGTTTGGGTGGGGTTGGGCAATAACGTTCATGTTTCTTGCAATCTCAAGTCAGTGGCTAAGCAAACGCTTGGCAGACTGAAGCGGCCTGTGCAGAAGTAAAAAACGACCATCATCCCAAAGCCACAAAACCCTGTAAATACCATGAAGAAAGACACTTCAACATTACTCGATTGTCCCTGGGAAAAATTATAGAAACATGACTTATAAAACGCGCACGGCGCCACAGTGCCAGACCCTTTTTTTCAAAACCTGCTCAACCGCGAGCGCGGTTTCCCACCCATTGTAGGACTTCACTTGGGTCTATGGTCATTGTAACTATACCCATATTCTCCATGTATGGAATATTTACCTACATTTGGGTCTGGAGCATCTGGGCTAGGGTCTATGGTAATTGTGACTATAGCTATTACTATAGCTGCATTGGAGGTCATGTTGGATGAGTTCGGAAAATTCACCGCACTGAAGCACAGTTTTCTTACAAAAGAATTGGGGGTCTGAACCGTTTCAAGCAAGTGTTGTTCCCCTTTCAGCCATGCCGTGACCATTGGATCAACTTTTAAACGAGGCAAATCTTCATGTTCAACAGTCACATCATCTAATGGGAGATTGTGCTTCAGGTTTCTTTCCATTGTGGCAATTGTGGCAACCCACCAATCTAGGGACCACAAACTAGGCGAAGCTAAGTGATTAAAACTTGTCACTTTGCAAGTAATTTCTAAAGCTTAGTGACAATAAAGAGTCAATACCTGCTTCCCCGCCTCAGCAAATTCCCAGATGTTCAGAAGCCACCGTCTACATTCCTACCCCTATGGATCCAACCCTACCTTCTGAGGAACTGAGGTATCATAGCTAGGGCCAGGAAGTATGTCGATCCGTCCATGTGGTTAGTATGATAATCTATCTAATCTTCCACACAGAGAAGTTATTTGTTTTCCACTTTGGATACTACTACTGCTGCTGCTGCTACTACTACGACTACTACTACTACTACTACGACTACTACTACTACTACTACTACTACTACTACTACTACTACTACCTACTACTACTACTACTACTACTACTAACTACTACGACTACTACGACTACTACGACTACTACGACTACTACGACTACTACGACTACTACGACTACTACTACTACGACGACGACGACGACTACTACTACTACTACTACTAGTACTACTAGTACTACTACTACTACTACTACTACTACTACTACTACTACTACTACTACTACTGCGTGGACCTGGATACTGTGTGGACGAGTTTTTTGTTTGATCCTTCACCCCTCATGGGGAAGCCCAACGAATCAGCCGTGACATGTTGTTACCCACTTAAGATATCTTACAGAAACCCAATTTGTTTATTCTTATGTTTTTTGTAAAATGTTTGTTTTTGGAAGAAACATATCCCATTTCCGGCTTCAATCATACATCCCCGTTCTTTGCCATTGTTGGTTTGTTGGTGGCCAAACCCTGCTTTTTTGCTGCTGATTAAGAACCACCGGTTGCAGCACCTTTGACACCGCAGACACAGATGTCACACCTTCCAGGGTATGGAGCGTCCAGGATGGCAGGAGTTGAGATACAGCCAAAGGTGGCCTGGAGACTCGGAATTCGAAACCCGAGTGGGCAGTACGAGGAGCAACCAATGTCACCCAGGGGATACGATCCTCGCACATACCGGCAGATGGATTGACAATATACAGAAGAATTCTCCCTGGGGGTAGTCGAATACAAAGGACTCCTCCACTGCATACTGCCTCGGCGTTTCCTTGATGGTTCCATCTTGCCGCCTGGAACTGCCGGATGAGAGGCCATATCAAGGTCTTTGAGGATTGAAAGAGCTGATCTGAGGGCCTGAGGAGAATAGATCTGTAGATCTCGAGGTTCTGGGTAGCTGTGTCGATATCAGCGTAGTTTGAGAGTTGAGTTGCAGAGGCAGAGAAAAACCATCAACACCTATCGTTTTTTTTTAGAACTCATGGATTTCCATGAAACACTATTCAAATATTTATTCAAATCCATCAAAATCCATTAAACATGAAGTAAATACCAGTTCACTTTGAGGTACCTGTAAACCCATCAAATACCAATCAAAATCCAGTAATGTCTGCAAAGTCTGCTAAACATCAAGTAGAATCCATGAAAAATCAAACAAACCCATGACAATCCAGGGGTTGCCGACACCACTGCCCCATTCTCTACCCAAGGACCTGCCCACGCCCCAAGGGCGAGGGGAGACAATATCCTTCAGGCGCGGATGTCCAGATGTCGAAGGGTTTGTTGGTTGATGTTTCCCCCAGAAATAGTAATGTCGGAGCATATTGGCATAGTGATGTTGGATAATGTTGGCATAGCATGTTGAATAGATATGGGATTCGGGATTTGGATGATATTTGGAATGTATACAAATTGTGGTAATATGGGTTGATATACCAATTGGTTGAATAGTAATGTTGGCATCTAATTGGTAACAGTATGAATAGATGTCTTCCTATATAGCCAAATTGGTTTAGAAGTATGGTGACTATATGGTTTTATGATAGATACATCATGACAATGTGGCCGCCCATGAATGTAAGCACCCCCACATGGACCAAAACGTTCGTAAATTCAAAATATTTTAGTGTGTTTTGTTTTTTTCCTTTTTTTGGGGAATGAATGACTAGACTTTCGTTCTTTCATACAGTTACGATGAAAGTGCCAAATAAGTGAGTCCAGCAGCTGATCCACAGTATGACCACGATCACTTGGCTCGATATGCGGCAGACATTGCGCAGGAGGGCAACATTGGGTCAAACCTTGCAGCTGTTTTGTCCCACGGAATGTGAACATGGGCAGGACACACAGTTCAAGATTCAGGAGAAGACCAGGACCACATTAGCGGTTTACTTGGACCAGCAGCAGTGCAACAGCCAGTGGCAGCTGCTTTTGGCCCACGAGTGGCATTCAGCATGGACCATGCTTTGCTGGCTAGCACGGCTGATGCAGATTGGGCAGCGCACCACTGGTAAACCAGCAGTTTGCTGGGAAAGAAAAGCACCATTTTGAACATGCAAATCAATTATAAATCAACAGAAATGTGGTTGTTCCAACCTAGGAAATTGCTAAGTTGGTTTATTTCACTATCATTTCACTGTTGTGTTTATTGTAATGATAAGCCAAAAATAGGGGTTGGTTTGCAACAACTTCGCTATCTAAAGGCCCCCACTTGTACTAACAGTAATGAAACTTGAATTGAAGGAATAATTCATTTCTAAGGGTTTTACAAATTAAAGAATCCTTAACAAAACTAGATGGTACCAATGGTACCCTTGTACCTACGTCGGTGGAGAAAGCAATCGGCCTGGGGCATTGCGCAGTTCAGAGGATTCCAACTGTATGGTAGTGCTTCATCATCACTTCATCGACATGGCTCTCTCAGAATACCCCTTTCTCAGACCCACTTGTTCTTCAGTTGTTTCATGTTTTTCCCCAATCAGGTTGAGTATCGGAAGGAGGCTTCAGAGGCTTCCACGACACCGGTCCCCGGTGCCTTTTTTCGTTGGTAGGACAGATTCTGATCCGACCAGCTTTTGGAAAGCTCTGTGGCTTGGTGAAGGAGTTCCAGTTGGTGGGTGGGGGCATGGCAGAAACTCTCCAAAGATGGGATAAAGATTGTTTAATCATGTTTAATCCACATCCCTGGCCATGAATAAGCATCACAAGAGATTAATATGGATTGTTTATTCATCATGATTGATGGCTCATGACTTCAATAAATGTCCATCATGTCCCAGTTTGAAGTGTACAGTCAGCCATGATTCCATCGTCACCGATTCCGGGTGATCTTGGCAGTTACTGTACTGGTTTCAAATTTGGTAAGTTTTATCCTATAGATTATAGATCGTTGTTGGTGGTGCAACTGGCCTCCCCTTGAGCCCTCAACGTCCCTGTGTGACTCGACCCATACCCATCTAAGGTATTCTAAGGTGCGCCATGGAATTTTGCATCAATGATCTCCAGATTGGCCAGTGGGTGGATACCTAGTTGTGGATTCACTTCTGGAATAGTATGGATGTTCTATCAGTTCTATCTCTATGACTCTTGGGTTGGTTGTTGAAGATGTACCGGAAATATCAACAAGAGCTTGGTTCAGGGAAGATGTACCGGACATATCAACAAGATCTTTCCCTCCGAGATGGCAACAAAAAGCCAAGATCTGGGTGTCCAGGACGTGAACTTTTCATCTTTTCTCCGTGATTTCCAGAGCTCAATCTGTTCAGCAACAAGTTCTGTAATGATTGTGTCACCAAAGACATTCCCCATTTGCATATAATCCGCATTAAGTATATGCAAAAATATACATAATACATACATTAATAATTACATTTTTTTATTTATATATATATATATATGCACATGCATTTCAGTCCATAAATGCTGGATATCTTTCTTTCACCATGGGAACAAAAAGGTTGTTGGATCGCTCTGGCCACCTTTCTCCTGGCGCTTCTCCTGGGCGTCCTTTTGAAGCGGGGCCCCAGGAGGGAACCGCGTTGCGGTCGTTGCGAAGTTGCCCCATAGGGGTTAGATAAGTTGGTGCCAATCACTCCAATAACTTTGGTTTATGAAATCATATACTGTATGCATCTGTATACTAGCATAATCTAGCATATATTTATAGCTCTGGCTATTGCAGTCTATAAACCCATTTATAACCGGGGGAACCGCCTTGTAGCTTATATCATGTTTATACCATGCTTATTTCATTGGGGAGAGAGACCAGTGATGTTGCGTCTTTAGCAAATTTCTTTGTTTCCTTTGTTTTCCAGTTAACAGTTAAGAATCAGATTTGAGCTGCAAAATTTGGCGAAAACGATAAGGCATTTCGATTCTTAGCAGCTAAAATGCAGATTCGAAAAGCAAAACCACGTTTAGAGCAACCTTGAAAAACTTGCAACGGATCGACAGTTTCGAAGTCCAAACCCTGAGCTTGACCGGATTCTGCAGTGTTTTTCATCACTCATGTTGGCGATGGCCAACCAAGCACCAGCTGACAGATACGTCACCAACCTCATGACCCATCTCACAAATGATTGGCAGGATAGGGCCTAGCTCAAGTTTGCCTTACAAACAGATCATAACAGATGTTTATATAGAGAATATTGTTGCATGATGTTTTTCACTCTGATTTCAAATTCATCATTGGTCATTGGTCCATCAAAACTGGCAATCGACCATGGCGATTAGAAACTTTGAAATCGCTGGGAGAATCATCGAAGTAAGTTTGGTGGAGTTCAAAAGAACCATATTTGAGCCACCAGATGTAGTACACAGTTTTTGTTTATAGAGATTTATAGACATATGTAATGCAGATGAATGCAGTATGGGACTGGGAATATCTGTATAATGTTTGATCATGTTAACTCATATATTGTCCATTTGCACCCTTTGCAGATGATTTCCCAGATAGATACCTCCATGGCTAGTCCAGGGATTTCCCCGCCAGCCATGTCTGATTATTCACCAGAGGGTCAAGTAGCTTAATGAGCCAAATTACGAACAATTATTACCTATTATATACTCGCTTATAGTGAGCTCACCCCACCCGATCCAAAATCTTGCGTTTAGTTGGGGGGACTTCCCGGGAAAGTCGCCCCAACATGCGTTTAGTTGCTGTGGAGCAGAAGTAAATATTTAGCTTGTGTTTACACTGGTGAGCTTTTTTTTTGTCATGCTTGGCTCATTCATGTGACCGTCGAGCAAATCCAGTCACGTGTTTACATGTCGCCCTGCCGGGGGGGTGCCTTTCTAGAGTAGTTGCGTCGATTCATCAAAAATACAGTAGATGCTGGCCTGCAGCAGGCTGTTGCCGCGCTGCTGCTAAATGGCTGGGGGATATCCCTATGGGCAGCGTGCAAACTGCTGCCGAGCTGCTGCCAGACTCCTTCTAGACTCCTCCTATAGAGACTTGCTGCCGGGCTGGTGGTAAACTGTTGCTAAAGCTGATGGGTTTCCACAGCTATTTTCTGGCCTCGTTTTGGCCTCCTTTTTGGCCTCGTTCGGAACCCGTTGCAGAAATATTGAGTTGAGATGTAAATCAGAACCCCATAGATTTGCTACCAAAACATACCAAAACATACATGAATCATGCCTTCACATTGATGCCGTTTCTTAGATGTACTTCTTATATCTTGTTTTACTTTGACCATAAGACGTACGTGAATCATGCGTTTACATTGTGTTTTGATATTGAAACATATCATTTTGTTAAGATTTTTCCATCGATTGAAACCACTGGGGTGGCTTGCGTGCTCATGGTGTTTTGCACATTTGGGATGATAGTTTTTTTTTGTACTTTCTCATTTTCGTGCTGCGTTTACAATGGGCGAAAAAAATGGGGTGACTTTTCCTAGCAGTTGGGGGGCGTAGTTCCATGCGGGAATGACAGTTGACTGCAGCGTTGGCTTTCGCCGGCATTGGGTATATAGTTTTATTTAAAAAACAAGGTTTACTGTACCACGTAAAAAAAGAATCATTTATCACCATTTTCCTCGCCAGTACTCACATTGTTTAATAATCAGTGGTATGGGTCCGGTCATTGGGTACCCCAACAATAAAACGCATTCCTACTAACAATAGACCTCAAACCATTTTTGTGGTCCCCTGGATCTCAAAAATGTTGATCACCCGTATATCATTTCTCACCTTCCCCAGTTATGATTAGTTGGATAAGTAGGATTGATCCCCTTATAACAAGGGTGAACAAACCCGCTTCCGATTCGTGGGATAAGCCCCCAAGTACGCGGCTGCCATTTAGCAAGACCTAGTGCCCTCTTTCGATGCTGACTTGGATTGGATGTTTTTTTGTCCCTTGGGAACTGACACAAGTGGGCAAATTGAGTAAATACTGGATGTCCATAGCTCAATGTACCATAAAGGGGAGGCCTGCCCCCTTGCAACTGTTCTCCTGACCATTGGGAGTGTTTGTTGAAGGTCCTGAAGACCAGCAGGTGCAATCCACTTCAAACCCGCTGCAACATCTATTATAACGGCTTCAATGTTGCAAAGCGCACATTGAAGGTCAGCCACAGGCCATTCAGGCACTTCTGCAGCAGGGGTCCATAGGGTATGGGTGGCCCAGTTTGGAGGCAAGGTCCCTTTGCATGGAAACAGGACTTCAAGGAGGGCTGCAGAAACCGATGAAGTATCCTATGGCCTTTTTGATATGGGCTCAGCATACCATGATCCAGCCATGTTTGATTTTCCGCCGCAGGGTTAAGTAGCTTAAAAAGCAAAAGTATTCACCAGTATTACCCATTGGTTCTTATAACATCTTATAACCATTACCATGTTTAACCGTTTATCACCATTAATCACCAGTACGATGTCTCGCCCCTAAGTTATAAGTAGGGTTTATAATCGTTATATTCCCATCAAATAGTTCCATATATCTACCATACGTCCTAGTTATAGGAGTTATTGGCACCAGCTTGGCTATCGTCAACGGGGCACCACCTTGTATACAATCACCAGCAAATAATCATGAATCACTAGTATATACTCACCATTACCCTTAATTACCCCTAATCATCATTCATCATCAGTTTTTATCATAGTGATTAAATCCTTTACACTTATTATTGGTTTATCACCATTAATCACTATGATAAGTATAAATTGGTCAACCTATAAACCACAGAGTCTAAGCTAAGACTATCACTTAGTATTGGTTTATCCCAAGCTTTTTAGTCTAGAGATACAGTATCATATTTTGATGGCTGATTTTTCTCCCATAAATCTAGTACATCCCAAGCTAGATGAATGGCTTATCAGTCTAGATTCAGGATCAGAGCTGTGGATCCCAGGAGCTACTCACATTGGTTCGCCGGCGCGCTGTGTCAGTGCGACAGCGTCCCTCGCAGCCTCGCAGTGCCGCGGCGCGCCGAACGTTGTTTCGGGGAGACGATAGTTGAAGCATCCAAAAACGGTGGTTGAACGGTGGAAAATGGTGGTAAAATCCAGGAAAATGGTGCTAATACCCGGGAAGATCACTGAGAACATGGTGATTGAGAGGTGTTTGATGCTAGTTAAGTTGGTTTGTAATCCCTATAAGAAGTATCAATAGTTGTTGAGATTATGGCAGATGTACCCTATAGCAATTGTAGTTAATGGGATTAATCTTAAACCAGCTTAAACCTGTGGGGGCAGCACTTGATGGTGGAAACTATTCCAAAGCCTTATTTCAGCGGAAGTAACGGCGGAGATAGTCATGATGTACGAGCATCGAATCCTCTGCCTTCCACGGACGTGGACGTGCCAGGGTTGGCTAGCAACCTTGGGGCCTGTGCATGTTGCCGCTGTGGAAGATCTGTCTGGCGACAAGATGGAACAGAACAGCCTTTGCATGAAGGCGACAGGCGGCTATCTCGTCTCGAAATTTCTGCCCCAGACACATCCAGGTACACTTTGAACTGAAGACCAGTGAGATGCTGATCATTGTAGAAGAGACAGGGGCGGAATGAGTGAATGTCAAGGACGAAAATCAAACAAATCCAGGGGCATCCAAGGACGAAACAAGAAACCTGGTTTAGCTCATCAGGAACGGGCAAATATGGATCGGGGGCTTACACCGCAGCAACTTAGGAACTCCGTTCACAACACAACATATTGCTGCCCAAAAATCAGATTCCTCCGGCAGAGACTATTGGAGTTTTCATTGAATTTTGGCGGTAACCTCTCCATATGCTGTAGGATTATGACCCCAAGGTTCAGCCCAGCTCCATGAAGTTTATCTTGCAAGAAGGTGTTTACTCTGGAACCAGTCTTGGCTTGTGAGATGTTTCGTGCCAAAACATCCCAAAACCATGTACACGGGATTGGTAGTAAAAACGTTGTTTGTTTACCATCCAAAGCAAATGTTTGACAGGGTGATCACAGTTGACAATTGACAATGATATTGGGATCAGGGGCTCAACCACAAACCAGCGAAAGTTGATGTAGTTCCATTCAATCCACTTGAATTCGAAAATCATAGAATTCGAGGTAAGTGTATACCTACTCATTTTTTTGGGGGTTTCCTAAAATGGTGCTACCCTAAAAATCATCCATTAAAACATGGATTTTCCATCATAAACCATCCAGCTATTGGGCACCCCATATGGAAACCCCCAAACTTGGGGATCCATGGCGCATCCCTGACAGTCTGGGCGGGCCTTCGCCCGATCCTGGCTGCCATGGGATCATAACTCTGCCATGGTGGTATGAGAAATATACGATCATGGTGCTGACTCTATCTATTATAAAGTATTGTAGATAGATGGTGCTGACTGAATAGCATTATAGAGTGATATAGCCATTCTATCTATCATCACTCATTGTGAAGTCATGATGATACGATCATGGTAATCATATCTATTTCAGGTTAATGAATTATACTTATGATACTGAAATGATCGTTGCTAATAGTTAGTTGTGATGGTATAACTAATACTTATCGTGATTATCCAATAGTTATGGTTGGTAATTAACTATGGCCGTGTTATTTTCCCATTGATTCCTTGCTAATAGTTACGATGCTATAATTCAACGCTTGTACAAAGGGACCAATACAGAAAACCGCCGTATGATAGGAACAAAAACATGAACATATCATGGTTTCGTCCAGAACGATCTCTTTACCCAATCCTTTGCTATTAGTGATAGATCATGGCGTAAATGGGATCCATATTAGTGATTATTGGTAAGTTATGGTATAGTTATATGGTTAAACCCCAATGAAATAACCTCATCAAAATTCTCAACCGACCACATTGATGTTGCCCGAATTTGCGGTGGTTGGGATCACTGAGGCCTGTTGTGGCGAGCAAAAAAGGCATGCCCAAGGCTTCATCGCCACTAAACCCACATGGAGGCCTAAACACCACGTTTTTTTGGGAAGACCTACCACCGTCGTCCAGCAATTTCTGGCGGAATACTGGGAATAGTTCAGTCCTTCAACTGGGTGAAACCGAATGGTTGTGAAATCCTCTTGCCAACCATGTAAGATATCCCATGACATCCCCATATTTGATGACTGAACCCTAATGTGTTTGATGCTAAAACCCCCTGATTGTTGTTGAACTCCCAAAGTGTTTGATGTTGAAAACCGGCCGCAACAAACCCAGGTGATGTTACCAGTCACCATCCTGGCCTGCTTGTGCTTCTTGCTGGGGTCTGGGAGCCTAGAGCTAGAAAGGGGTGATGCCCTCAGTCGCTCGCGCTCATTGGTTTTTTTGATGAGGTTATCTACGGTGTATGGAAACTATAACATGTTACTGTACTATAAGGCATTAGAGCATAGAATCCACCTAGATTTTCCACTAACTACACTCCATACTGTAGATTGTGACATATTATAAGCATCACCGGGGTTTATGTGTAGCAGCACACATAGGAGGAGCATTACCTTGAAAGGCCTAATCCATTGGATAGACCATCTGGCAAATTTGTCTAGGCTTGCAAATATATCTATATAATATATATATATATATAAAATAGAATATGTATATATATATATATATATGTGTGTGTGTGTTTGTAATATTTAATATATCATCATAATATATCAAAATAGATCATTTTTGTTCAGAAAATGATTTGATTACCGTCAAATTACCCTGGGGTACAGTAAGTCCTTTGGGGGACTACTTGGAGCTCTGTCCCAAGAAGTGGCTTATAATTTATAATCATACAATTTGGTGCCCCCAGTGATGTTTGTTGGTTTATAAATCATAGTAAGTATGGATATATCACCTATAAGCCATAGTCTGGTTGGTGGTTTGGAACATTTCTATTTTTCCATTCAGTTGGGAATAATCATCCCAACTGACTTTCATATTTTTCAGACGGGTAGGTATACCACCAACCAGTAAAACAAGGTAACGTCGTCCATTGCGGTCCCGCTGTTTTTGTTTGTTTTGAAAACAAGCATCTTGCTATTTCGATAACCCTTATGGCACTTTCTGTCACCATGGATTTTGCGCCATGTTCA
>Ga0126342_10016013_pt1 | contig 13096 bp, 7 predicted proteins | sample Cyp1metagenome_FD_92528 | JGI IMG/M metagenome (GOLD analysis project Ga0126342, IMG submission 92528) | Coral microbial communities from Lord Howe Island, Old Settlement Bay, Australia - Cyphastrea 1 metagenome | ecosystem: Host-associated > Invertebrates > Cnidaria > Coral ... | reverse complement strand
TAAAAGCTTCTGTGGGTAAAAGCTTTGTATGTAAAAGTGTCTGTGTAAAAGTGTCTGTGTGTAAAAGCATCTGTGTGAAAGCGTATGTGTGTAAAAGCTTCTGTATGTAAAAGCTTCTGTGGGGAAAAGCTTTGTGTGTAAAAGGGTCTGTGCGTAAAAGGGTCTGTATGTAAAAGCGTCTGTGTGTAAAAGCTTTTGTGTGTAAAAGTGTTTGCGGTGCAAACTATTGTCTTGCACTTCTGCTATTTTGTCTTAATACTCCTCTTTTCGACTGCATATAGCACATCTTTAATATATTGTTTCTAATATGGTGTCTCCATACTAACAAGAGAAGACCCTGCTCCTCTACGCTCTCGGGCCATCGGCCGTCTAGTTTTCGATGTTGGCATGTGGTATGGCTTGTTTTGGGCAATGACTCATTACAGAGGACCTATGATACCTTGTTTTTTGTAAACGGATGTCCACCAAACAAAACATGTGTTCATAGCTTTTCACCCCGGAAAGGAGGACCTGATATGATTACTTCCAAAGATGAGGGGCTCAGCAGTGTGGCTAGGCAGGCATTTTTGTCGGGAGGAATTTTTGTTGATCAGAGATTGGTTCGCCCTCAAAACCAGCCAGTGGCACCAGCCAGTGAGGGGGAACCAATCTAGAACCAAAATACAACAAGCTCATTGCTCCTCTGGTGACGATCAAAGAAATGAATTGCTAAATGGGATAATTGTCACATCTCCGTTTCTCAACATGGTGATCAACCTTTTCAAAACCAGGCGCATACAAAAAATAGATCGGGCCTGTTATCAATAATACTTGAGCAGTGTTCAAAACCCCTGCTGGTTGATGATTGTACGGGATTATACTAACCGATAAAACAAAATGATAATATCGCAATCCACTAGGGAAACCTCTATCATCCAATGACAAGGATTACACCCAAAAAGCGACCAGCGGGTTTTCCATTGGTGAAATGGCCAGGGGATGCCAACCAGACCTTCAATCTATGAATCAACTGTTCACCTAGGCCCACCCATCCTTCATTGGGGGTGCCACCAATTGGTTGCTGGTAAGAAGACCCATTCACCGCTGTTCGTCCTCTGCTCTTCCCTGCTTTAACCTTTCGATGCTCACATCCGCATTCTTCAATGTACATGACACACGATTACCCACAAAAACGATATTGCTTTGCAATTAGTGGCTACCTAGACGTTAGGTGAATCTGGGTAATTGGGGTAGTAGGGGTAATAGTGGTCTAACTGTACGCTATCCCTTACGTTTACGATTTTTAATTCGCGCGTGTTTCGAACACCAGGGGAGATGCCCACCAGTCACTCATCACCCAGGGACGTCTCATCCTCATCTTTTGGTGGCCTTGCTGGGAGAAGGATGTTGGATGTGGATGAACATGAGGATGATGATGGTGACTATCAGCATTGTTTTACTCAGCAATGCAATATCTTATTTACTATTACAGTAATATTCTTGTCAGTACAACTGCTTGTCAGTATGGCTGTTTTTTGTGAGACATTCATCTCAGTATGATGCTACTTGCTATTGCTGATGGATGAAGAATGGACTCCAAGTCGCTCAAAAGAAAATGGGGAAGGGATATGACACAAATGTTGGGATATGAAACAAGAAACTCCAGTGGAGATGGATCCGACCATGGCTTGACACTACGGTGCGGGAGGCTATCTGTGGCGAAAGAACACGCGAGGAAATGGGCCAAGTCCATACTTTGCTCTTGCTCCACTTCATAGTTGTTCCATTTCATCGCTGTTTTCGTTTGAAATTGTTGGGATATCCGAAAGACAGCTGTAGCAGGGTTGGTTTGACACAGCTGTACAAACACCTGGAGCGATCCCTGAAATTGATCCAGTGGTCCACACCCAATGGTCTCATGGTCGCTGACCTGTCTGCGATGAGATGTTGCCAAATAAGAAGGGAAACGCCTCATGATATTCCCACAATGTCAAGCATTTTCCATGACCCCATCAAGACCACATTGGATATGACATGGGGGGATTAGGCCAGCTATATTCCCATTTTACATTTACAACCCCCAATCACCATCAATATATTAAACTTCACGATTCGAATTAAGAACTTTTCTGATCTTGTTTGGATGCAATTCTTGGGTAGCTCCCTGGATTAAACCACCCATTCAAAGATTTTCTTGTGTTTTCCAAACTTTCCGTTCATATTTTCTGGAAAAAGGGGTACCCCTAAATCATCCATTTTTTCTTGGGATTTTCCATAAAATAAACCATCCAGCTATTGGGGTACCGCCATTTATGGAAACCTCCATATGGATTAATGATGATCAACAATGGTAATGGGGTTTAAAACCATAGAAAAAAGTAGAACTATGTGGTTTATGATAGCTATAACCTATAACAATTATCATTTTAATAGGATTTTCCGATTTTCCAGTATAAACATGTATAAACCATACAATTTTGGGTGACCCACCAGTTATTTTCTGCGTTGAACCTCTCATTTTGATGTGGGACATTGCTCCACCAGGAACCGCACGTGGGGAAGCGGACGCAAACGCTCGCTAGGTTGATCTTCTCCTGGGAAATGATCATGAACCACTATTTAGATAGAATAAGAATGTATGGTAAATATCACCCAAATAGGGTATATCCATCTATCTATCTATCCATCTATATAAGAATATATATATATATATATCATATTTCCGACACTTTTTTCCTAAAGTGTATTTAAGCAAACAATAAATATACACATTTTTCCTGCAAAGATATGGATTGTTGCCCTGGTAATGCTTGGAAGTGTTGATTGATGGGCTTCCAATAGTGGGGGACTGCTTTCCTATGGGAGATGGGGGTTTAAGCATCAACCATGACGATGACATGGACTTTACACATCACAATGGGCCAAACAATGAAGACAATTGTTCATGAATGGTTGGCTTGCAAATGGCGTCGCAATTCTTTCCAATGGAATACCAATGATAAATGAGGGGGGCAGAAAGTATCCAGCATGGTGATTTAAGCTACATGGGCATAATGGCCATCATCAACAGGGGTGAAAATTGAACTTGTATCTGGATGGGGTAAGCATCCTTTAGTGATCTATTCGCCATTCCCTTGACCCAGCCATCTTTAATCCACCGCCGGATTTTTCACATCACAATGGGTATGGGCGAAGTCTGGCACCTTTCAAGTTTCACAAATAGCTGGTCATTTTGGCGATCGCCGTTAAGTTTGGAGCATCTTGGATTTGGACAGGGGAGGGGCCATCTACAAATTAGCAATAATGGCCAGGGGTTGGCCCCTTATCTTCACCAAGGTCATCCAAACTTGGACGCGTGGATTTTTCCAGTCCCAGATTGAAACAACGAACCTTGAATGGTAAGACATGATAAACCATGGCTCTAAAATGGACTAACATGAACTAAGGATAGCTATGTATGAAAGAAATGGCTCACATTAGTGGGCGCTTACTCATATTTCCCTCTGCCCAATATAAAACCACACTTTTTTTTGTCAAATATGTGAACCATCCCCCTGTCAAAATAGCGCTCCAATGAACCAACCAATTGAAGCTGAAGGTTTAGATTGGGCCGCCATCAAGGTCGCTAATCTTAGATTTTAGCAAACCCGAAAAGATGCTGGGATGTGACTCAAATGTTCAACAACCTTATGGCCAAAACATTAACCATCATTAACCCATCGAACTGTACCCTCCATCACGGTTTACCCATTCATGTTCCGCTGATTGAACTACAATTTGTCCGGCGTAAACCTGAAATGTTCGGGGCTCAGGGCTAAGGCCAAGGTTCAACGAATTTTTTGTGATTCCAACACCTTCCACCCCTGATGAGACTGCCGCGTTTTTGAAACGCTAGGACAAGAGCTGGTTGTCGCAGTGATGACGCAACCAATTTGGAAGGTGATCACTGGCTGGTGCAAGGCTTTCTAGTTGCGCCCTCAGAAAAAACACGCACCAAGTGCTAGAACTTTTCTTTTGGTAGATGGCCGATGTATAGATTGGCCTGTTCGAAATGGTGATTTTCTGTCGCTAAGTTACCAAAGGGTCATTATCATGAATTCTTGATTCAACCACCCCAATATTATGAGGATAACCTGCTTCTCAGAACTTCTGGCTGAATTTTCGAGGGACAAAGTAGCAATGGGACAGGCTAAGATGCTTATATGCTTATTGCCTGTCACTACGGGAGCTTAAAGTAGGAGCTCCTTCGCCACTGACTTGAAAAATACCGACTTGGCTTCGCCAAGCGCTTCTCAATCCATGTGATGGAGAGTGTTTCTGGACATCCCAAGAATTAAAAAAACATGATTCAGACCTGGAATGATGGACTCAGATACTCGAATAACAACTACTCAACCGTTGTGATTTGGTTTGTCTAAGGGGCCCCTTTCAAAAATGTCAGCATCTGTTCCCACTAGTTTTTAAGGCAAACGATATTGCAGATTGACCGACAAGAAATAAGACACGGCGTTCATAAGATCAATGCTGACTGACGTTTGAATAATGTTTTCTTCAATTCCGAAGTCAGAAGTGTCGAGCCCAGAAAAACCCAACCCACAGGGTGCTGATTGCATGCGTCTAATGATCTCCTATGGGCGCGCGCCTATCTACTAGTAAAATCCTGTTCGGGACCTTGTCTTTAGGTCCACATTAATTTGGGGTGTGTGGACTTGAACCCTGCAGCGGTACCACTGAAAAGTTGTTTTGCGTTTGTCCAAAGAGTCCAAATATGGTGATGAACCCCAATATTCTGCAATCGAAGAACATGTTAAGCATAAACGTATATCAATCAACCATGAAATTTTGAGGTGCCCTATGTTCAATCAAACCCTTTGTCTTGTTTGACATATGTCATGTTGGGTCTCTATGTGGGGGTATCCTATTTTCAATCAAACCCTCTGTCTTCTTGGAAATATGTATAAAGCACTTACCTGCCGGCATTTGCAAAGCCACTTGCCGGAGTAAAATCGTGAACTCGGCTGATATGGTATGGTAAAATGGCAAAGAAAATCACATATTTTTTTCATCCATGGGTGATTTCCTTGATCCCAAGTGTAGGTGCACAAGGAGATGGTTGATATTACGACGCAAACAAACCATTGTTCCATGGATTGGGTGAAGGCACAAGTTTTGCAGGAAACAGTTGTTTTCCTATCAACAAAATTCATACTTTCCTTTCAACCAATTCTGGGATTTGTTTTTTTGGATGTGCTGCTTCTGAGTTCAAATTGATGGACATGATCTTTTCCGCATTCCAAACATGCATCACGAGCTTTACGTGAGATATACCTCTTGATTCCTTCCCCCTGCATTCAAATACCAACCCAGGAACCCCTCTTTAGTATCAGTTGTACTTCATTTATCAGGCAGTTTGCCTTCACCTTCTTCAAGTTACCTCAGCGGCACTTCCCGCGCCCTAACGGTTCTTCACCCAGAGACCATCACAGGCATCAATCGATCGTTGAGTTTTCAGGCTGTTGAGCCTTCGGAAGATACATCCACGGCGGGCTCTTGCGAGTTGGCGATCTGCCTGAAACCAACAGACCCTGCGTCACCGAAAGAAACACGGCGGTTTCGACACATCTAAACGTGTGTCTAGAAGTGAACCCAATAACACCCAAGAGATCACCATGGACGGCAGATTTTGTAACTAACACAGTTACGGTCTTAAAAACTGAAGGATTTCAAAACCCTGCTTGTACTCGCTAATTTGCAATATAGCATTTCAACAAGTGTCGCTCCTGGAGTGATAAACTGTTGCTACTCAAGTAAGGCCACCCCCAAAAGCTGCTTTATCTGCTATCAAGATGTAACCCCCCACTTGAAGCAACCAGGCATTTTTTGATCCGAGAGTAACATTATTGATCAAACATGGTGCGAACATATCTTCAAAAAGGTCAGGCATCTCGTCTTCTATACAAAACAGCTCAGGGAATTAAACGTTTGCAATTGGATGTGGATAGCATCCCACATTTGTAGTAATGATATGTTGCTACACCATCAAGGGGCTGCAACCACTGAATATGTTCGTTCCATCATGCTGCAAATAAATTTCACCCAGCCCACCAAGATATTACATTGACTCGGGCCGAACATATATCATTGATAAGACTAAAATATTCCATGCATTTTGGAACCGCGCGTTCCCATCTCACATGTCACATGATGTGAGAAGGTGGAAGATCCTTTGGGTGGATTGAAACGTGGGCTAGGCAATCTACTCCTCAGACACGGATGTCGCTGCATTCATTTCTTGTAGCACCTCATATGGTTGCGGAGCAGCTGGCCCCTGGATCATGAAGGTGAAATCCATCTGAGAGGAGGAAAGTCGCGTGACAGATATGCTGGTGCTTGATGGCAACCCGGCGTATCCCATGTTTCGACAAACTTAGGTTGGGTATTTCAGGGACATGGCATATCCAAATATGGGCCAAACATTGGCAACATTTTTTCGCCGGGGTCCAGCATGAGAATGCCGTGAATATCACTAAAATCTTGTCCTTGATGGAAATTCCAAATCTTGCATTGCATGCAACATGAAACAACCAAACAACATCTTCAAACCGTGACACCCTCGGCTGGGAAGGGGTTGTTATGAAATTGACCTTGGCCCGGGGTCGGTACCAAAAAAACGGGGGTTAATTTTCGTTTCACAGCATGATCGGTCCCCCTTACCGCCCATGGCGCACTGCAGCAGTTGCAAATGCCGGGGAACTTTGGCCGCAGCTTCGTTGGGCAATCTCTCTTCCTCCAACAAACCTTGTGGAGTGCCTTCTGCCGTTGAGGCATCCTCATCGGCGTACGATGTCACTTTCTTGTCCTGGCGCATGTCAATAGGAACGCCAAACCCATACCCTTTGTAAGCAGCATCACCAGTAACAGTGTCTTCTATTCACCCCCTCCATTAGGCATGGGGCGGAGGTCGTTGGATGTGTTTGAACATTTTTGCCTTGAAAACTACCACAAAACAGCCGCCCATCCAACGTTGCAAGCAGGCAAAAAACAAGATGCAACCCACGAACCCGAATGCTCACGTGTATGTTAATGGTACAGATGGTGGACTGTCAAGTGTAAAGTATGATGTGTAAAGTGTAAAGTGTTAAAGGTATAGAGTCCGGAGTGTGAAGTGTAGAGTGTGGAGTGTGCAAAGTGTAAAGTGTAGAGTGTGGAGTGTCAAGTCTAAAGTGTAAAGTGTAGAGTGCGAAGTCAAAGTGGAAAGTGTGAAGTTTGAAGTGTAAAGTGTAGCGTGTGGGGTGTAAAGTGGAAAGTGTAGAATTTAGAGTGTGGAGTGTAAAGTGCAGCGTGTTGAGCGTAAAGTGTAAAGAGCCAAGTGTAGACCGTGGAATGCGGAGTGTAAAGTGCGAAGTGTAGAGTGTAGAGTGGAAAGTGTAGAGGGGGGAGTGGCAAGAGTAAAAGGTGAAGTGTGGGGTGTAAAGTCTAGAGTATAGAGTGTGGAGTGTAAAGTGTAAAGTGTCCCAAATACTGCGACTGCCTCGGAAAATGGCAAAATGACACTCTCACAATGTCAAGCGCCTGCCACGCAATTTGCACAGCCCTGACAATGCGATTCGCAAAAGACATTAACACGTCATGTCCAAGTGCAGCGCCTGCCACGCAAAATGACCATGGAGATCACCAAAGTGCTGCGCCTGCCACGAAAAAATCTGAAAACGACGCAGAAGTATTGTGCATGTCACAAAAAGCGACTTTCGACATGTTATGAAACATGTTTGCATGTCACAAAGTGCCATGTCTGCCACGCGAAACGAGGCTATGCGATGTTTGAAGCCTCCAAAAAGTGATCGCTTTTGCAGAACTCGCCTGAAGCACCGCCATACGGCCCTCACGCGGATGGTTGCGGACGGTTGCGCAACGTCTGGCGAGCACACCTTCAACCCACAACCCCCCATGCAGAGTGAAACGGGAGCCTGTGCTACGCATCCGGGAAACAGGCCACGGATTCCAAGTCCGAGGCCAACAAAGTAGATGGCAAAGCTCATAGAATCCACGGACCCGAACGCATCAGTAAAGACAAATCCAGTAGGAGACATCGGCCAAACATGGCCCAATAGAGGCCCAACATAAGCTCAACATTAACCCAGTATGAGCTGTTTGAAGGCTTTCTTTTCGGCGCTAAAAAATATGTAGTTCTTAGCGCGAAAGCTTTGGCCCAAGACTTGCCTGACACCGCTTCCAAATTGCCCAAGATAGACCCAACATAGCCCAAATAGCATGAGCTCAACATTAACAGAAAATAGGCTGTTTGAAGCTTGTTTCTTTCGCACTAAGAATTATGTAGTTTTTAGCGCGAAAGCTTTGGCCCAAGACTTGCCTGACATCGCTTCCGAATCGCCCAAGATAGACCCAACATAGCCCAAATAGACCCAATATAGCCCAAATAACATGAGCTCAACATTAACAGAGTATAGGCTGTTTGAAGCTTGTTTCTTTCGCACTAAGAATTATGTAGTTTTTTTTGCAAAAGCTTTGGCCCAAGACTTGCCTGACATCGCTTCCAAATTGCCCAAGATAGACCCAACATAGCCCAAATAGCATGAGCTCAACATTAACAGAAAAATAGGCTGTTTGAAGCTTGTTTCTTTCGCACTAAGAATTATGTAGTTTTTAGCGCGAAAGCTTTGGCCCAAGACTCGCCTGACATCGCTTCCAAATTGCCCAAGATAGACCCAACATAGCCCAAATAGCATGAGCTCAACATTAACAGAAAATAGGCTGTTTGAAGCTTGTTTCTTTCGCGCTAAGAATTATGTAGTTTTTAGCGCGAAAGCTTTGGCCCAAGACTTGCCTGACATCGCTTCCGAATCGCCCAAGATAGACCCAACATAGCCCAAATAGGCACAACATGGCCCAATAGAGGCCCAATAGAGGGCCAACATTCCCAATACATGCCTTTTGGATATGCTGTTAGCGCCAAATGCTCGGCCAAAAACTTGCCCGTCCAAGTGAGCCAAGACAGAGTTGACATGGAGCCTGGCATCAGATCAAAAGAGGTCGTGTTGAGCCCAATTCCCTAAACAGTGTGTCCACACTGAGGGATTTTACGATAGGAGCAAAGGCCGGTGCTTGATCAGGGTGCTCCAGCTGGGTGCCGGCATTTTTCTTGTAAATTTCCGTAAAAAGAGGCTCTTGTGACATGTTGAAATGCATTTCGACTGCGCAGGCTCACGCAAAGTGTGGTCTAGCTTCTGGGGCGCGGCATTTTTCCTGTAAATTTCCGTCTAAAGTGGCTCTTGTGACATGTTGAAGTGCATTTCAACTGCGCAGGCTCGCACACAACATGCAGCGCGGTCTTGGGATCGGTCCTCCTCCTCCTCCTCCTCCGCCTCCGCATCAGCACCCTCAGTGTCATCATCTTCCTCCCGCTCAACATCATCATTCTCAACATCATCTTCTTCCTCCCGCTTGACATCATCATCCTCAACATCCTCCTCCTCTGCACCTCATCAGCCTCACCAGCATCATCCTCAACATCGTCCTTCTCAACATCATCATCTCCCTCCCCCTCGACACCATCATTCTCAACATCATCATCCTCCACCTCCTCTTCCGCAGCATCATCCTCCTCCACCTCATCTTCCGCAACTTTATTATCCTTTTCATCCTCCCCCTCAACATTCTCATCCTGCACGTCATCATTTGCCTTCTTCTCAACATCCTTCTCCTTCTTCTCAACATCCTTCTCCCCCTTCTCATCCTCAACTACATCTTCCACATTATAATCCTCATCGTCATCCCCCTCAACATTATCAGCCCTCTTAACATTATCATCGTCAACCTCATCATCCCCAACATCATCCTCCTGCTCCTCATCATCCTCAACATCATTATCCTCTACGCCCTCCTTCTCATCCTCCTCCTGTTCCCCCTCCCCCCCTCCTCCTCCTCATCATCATCATCATCATCATCATCATCAACAGCAACAGCATCATCATCATCATCATCATCATCATCATCGCCCTCCTTCTCCTCATCACCGTCATCATCCTTAACATGATCCTACATTATCCGCCCGCTCCCACCGCATTGTTTGGGGTCTCTTGCCGGGTTTTTCTCGCCCCAATATGGGTACGCAGCTATGGGATCTCTTAACTAGTTTTACCTCTTTTTGACAATCGGCACGTGCTCAAGATGTGTCGGTGTTTTCACCTAGCTCCATGCACCTGTACACCTCTACACCTCTACACCCATGTCTGGACATGTGCATGTACAGTTGCGGATGTGTAGATGTTTTCATCTACATCTGGCACCTGTACCTATACATCTTCATCTATGCAGTTGTAGATGCGCAGGTGTTTTCTACACCTGTGAAACTGTATCTATACATCTGCAAACTTGAAACTGTAGATGTGAAATGGTTGATAATGTTGATAATGTTGATGATGACGATGACGGTCACCATGGCGATGACGATGATGATGGTAATGGTGATGATGAGGAGGACGAGGACGAGGAGAGGACGAGGACGAGGACGAGGACGAGGACGAGGACGAGGACGATGATGATGATGATGATGGTGATGATGATTGGCAGTCGCTCTCTTCAAGAAACCCTTTGTAGGAACTTTTGGCCAAAATCTTGCGTATATCTGGCTCGTGTCCAGACATAGCTGAGACACTAGTGCCGACATAAATTCCCGCAACACGCCTGACATGAGCCTTGGCATATTGTCTGAGAAATGAAATGAAGCCGGGCATATTTCCCGACAAACAATTCTTCAATATCTACTGGCATTTGTCCCCGCGCCATTTCCAGCATGCTATGTGGCAAACGCTTTGACATGTATTCTGACATGTGGTGAGAAGTCCGTCAGTTTTGACATGTATGTTGAGAAAAGCGACGCAATTCCTGACAAATATCTGGAGATGAACTCTGACAAATACTATTTGATTTAAGTGTTGGTGCAGGATACTTATAGTGGCCAGGCGGGTTTTCTGCCAGATTTATAGCCTGACAAAAGTTCTGCCATCTATGCTGCCATCAGCGGAGACACAGGTTCTGACAAACAACCTAGCAGAAATTATGACATGTATTCTGACATGTATTCTGGCATGCCTGGCATCCCCAAAGAAAAGAAATAAGGTATTCCGCGGTCGGGTCCGGCAAAAGGCTTGGCAGGGCGTAAGGCTTGGCTGGGCACGTGGAATTCACAAGGAGGTGTGGCGGAGCACGCGCATGCACAGCCCGTGTGGTTACAAGGGGGGAAGGGAGGCGGAGGAGGAACAGGAGGAGTAGCTGACACAAAATCTAGATACCCTACAGCTGAAATCAAACGAACTTGAAAAACCCATCTGAGCTTGCCATGGCAAATTCGGCCCCCAATGCCCTGCCTGCGGGGGGGCCTTTTGAAGCAGTGTGTAAACTGTTCCATCCTTGGGCCCTGCTGGCTCTTTGGCTGGTGCAGCAGCTGCTTCTGTAGGTTCGGCCTCTTCCTTTGGCGCTCCTGGCTCCTCAGAAGGTGCTGCATCTGTTGCTTCGGCAGCTTCTCCCTTTGTTGCAGCTGGCTCCTCAGCAGGTGCTGCAGCTTCCTTTGGTGCTGCTGGCCCCTCAGCAGGTGCTGCAGCTGCATCTTCAGCAACCTCTTCCTTTGGTGCTGGCTCCTCAGCAGGTGCTGCAGCTTCTTGCGTTGCTTCGGCTGCCTCTTCCTTTGGTGCTGCTGGCTCCTCAGCAGGTGCTGCAGCTGTTTTTTCGGCTGCCTCTTCCTCTGGTGCTGCTGGCTCCTCAGCGGCTGCGGCTTCTTCCGTTGCTTCGGCTGCCTCCTCTTCTGGCGCTGCTAGCTCCTCAGCAGCGGCTGCAGCTGTTTCTTCGGCAACCTCTTCCTTTGGTGCTGGCTCCTCATTCGCTGCGGCTTCTTCCGTTGCTTCGGCTGCCTCTTCCTTTGGTGCTGCTGGCTCCTCAGCCGGTGCTGCAGTTGTTTCTTCCGCAACCTCTTCCTTTGCTTCTGCTTGCCCCTCAGCGGCTGCAGCTTCTTCCGTTGTTTCCGTTGCCTCTTCCTTCGGTGCTGCTGGCTCCTCAGCAGGTGCTGCAGCTGTTTCTTCGGCAATCTCTTCCTTCACTGCTGCTGGCTCCTCAGCGGCTGCAGCTTCTTCAGTTGCTTCGGCTGCCTCTTCTTCTGGTGCTGCTGGCTCCTCAGCAGGTGCTGCAGCTGTTTCTTCGGCAACCTCTTCCTTTGCTGCTGCTGGCTCCTCAGCAGGTGCTGCAGCTGTCTCTTCGGCAACCTCTTCCGTTGGTGCTGGCTCCTCAGCGGCTGCGGCTTCTTCCGTTGCTTCGGCTGCCTCTTCTTCTGAAGCTGCTGGCTCCTCAGCAGGTGCTGCAGCTGTTTCTTCGGCAACCTCTTCCTTTTCTGCTGCTGGCTCCTCAGCAGGTGCTGCAGCCGTTTCTTCGGCAACCTCTTCCTTTGCTGCTGCTGGCTCCTCCGCAGGTGCTGCAGCTGTCTCTTTGGCAACCTCTTCCTTTGGCGCTGGCTCTTCAGCGGCTGGTGCTGCTGGCTCCTCAGCAGGTGCTGCAGCTGCTTCTTCGGCAACCTCTTCCTTTACTGCTGCTGGCTGCAGCTGTTTCTTCGGCAACCTCTTCCGTTGGTGCTTCGGTTGCTTCGGTTGCCTCTTCCTCTGGTGCTGCTGCCTCCTCAGCAGGTGCTGCAGCTGTTTCTTCGGCAACCTCTTCCTTTTTTGCTGCTGGCTCCTCAGCAGGTGCTGCAGCTGTTTCTTCGGCAACCTCTTCCTTGGGTGCTGGCTCCTCAGCAGCTGCGGCTTCTTCCGTTGCTTCGGCTGCCTCTTCTTCTGGTGCTGCTGGCTCCTCAGCAGGTGCTGCAGCTGTTTCTTTGGCAACCTCTTCCCTTGCTGCTGCTGGCTCCTCAGCAGATGCTGCAGCTGTTTCTTCCGCAACCTCTTCATTTGCTGCTGCTGGCTCCTCAGCAGGTGCTGCAGCTGTCTCTTCTGCAACCTCTTCCTTGGGTGCTGCTGGCTCCCCAGCAGGTGCTGCAGCTGTCTCTTTGGCAACCTCTTCCGTTGGTGCTGGCTCCTCAGCGGCTGCGGCTTCTTCAGTTGCTTCGGCTGCCTCT
>Ga0126342_10016012_pt1 | contig 13097 bp, 10 predicted proteins | sample Cyp1metagenome_FD_92528 | JGI IMG/M metagenome (GOLD analysis project Ga0126342, IMG submission 92528) | Coral microbial communities from Lord Howe Island, Old Settlement Bay, Australia - Cyphastrea 1 metagenome | ecosystem: Host-associated > Invertebrates > Cnidaria > Coral ... | reverse complement strand
GTATGGAACAGAGGTATGGAACGGATCCTTCAAGGAGGTATGGAACGGGGGTATGGAACGGGGGTATGGAACGGGTGTGGTCCCGGAGCTTGTTCCGGACCTCCTATTTTGACTTGCCCCCATTTATTTCTTCAAGGGAATTCAATTCACGGACGAATGTCCATGGTAAGTCTTGTCATCTTGTCATCCAGAGAGGTAGCAAGAGCAGTTCGCAGGTGGGAACAGTAGATGACAGTAACATTCCAGGATCGTGGAAGTTCGTAAAAACATGGGAGGGCGCGAATCCCTGTGTTTTTACAGGTATGATGGTTTCCTCTGCTTTTATCTTTTACTATTACCTTTTCCTTTCCTGTTTCCTCTTTCAGTTTTGAAAGGTTCACAACCCTCACTGGAGGGGCTTGAAACAAGCCCTGAGGTTCTGAAAAGCATCAGTTGCCTGCCCAAAAAACCATCTAGTTGCCTGCCCAAGAACCAGTTGGTGAGTTTTCCATTATTTTCTATTCTGTTCATTTTTTTCTTTTCTCTCTCTTTCTCTCTCTCTCTCTCTCTCTCCATTGTTTTTCTTTTTTGTTTCATTCGCTTTGGGTCTTTTGGAATATGCGTGTGTTCCTCTTCTGTTCATTTTTTTTCCACAGTTCGTTCCTTTTTTCTACCCCCTTGGGCCTCAAATCCTGGGACCCTTTGAGAAAATACAAAATCAAATTTTCAGAAACTATTCAACCAAACCGCTAAGAGAGAAAGTGTCAGACCGTCCCCCAATACAACATATTCCTTGATATTGAATATATCTTCGAATATTTACTATCCTGCACCCTGGACTCTGTTTCTCATTGCTTGATCCTCTTCAGCACTGGTGGAATGTTGGAGACCTCACCGTGACCTCACCTACTCGGCTGACCACAATGGAACGCGGCACTGCCGTGAATCAGGAGCTCCAATGCTCCGGCGATGGAGAACTCGGGCAACTCAAATTGAAATATTGAAACGAAGCCTTGAAGTTTTCAGCATCTCTTCAACTCAATTTCCTGGTGCCTGCTGAGAATCCTCTGCAAGCAACACAGCTAAGGATGGCTCAAGTGATAAACAATATGGTTGGATTCAGATTCATCAAAATTATCTCACAAAAACCAGCATTGTTCTTAGTCAAACATCATGGGTGTTGCCTTGAACGGCATAGTGGTCGACCCTCGCTTTGGCTGTACACGCCATTCCAAGCCACATGTCCACATGTTCGCTCAGTGCTTGGGTCATGTCGTCAGCTGTCCATCCGAAGTGCGGCTCGCAGCTGAAGTAGCCTTGACAAAGAGAGCTCTGATCATTTGCATCTCAGGCTGGCAGCATTGCGGAGTTTGATATATCATACACAATTATATACATATATGATCATATATATGTGTATATATATATACATAAATATATATACATATATATATATATATACATATACATATATATATATATATATATACATATAGAGTGTGCGTGTGTGTGTGTGTGTTTGTGTGTGTGTGCGCGTGTTTCTGTGTCTGTGTCTGTGTTCGTGTCGGTGTCTGTGTGTGTGCGCGCAGGAGAAGATTTTCGCACTTGGTTTCAACATGTTCCAACATTTTCCAACCCTCCAAGTCTTCCATGCGATGAGCCTGGTCAGCCTGGGCCAGCTGCGATTTCACCTCCGGTGAAGCCCCCAAGAGCTCCGGGCTGAAGAGTGGCGTCGCTGACGGAGTGGCTCGCTCGCCCGGGGAAGCGCGGGCCGTAGCGCTGTTCTTCCCCGAACCCTGGCAGCTAAGCGTTGCAGGGACCAATCGATGAGGATTTTTGTTGGGATAGACATACATCAATGAACCAATGTGTAATGACCCTATTTTTTTCTTGTGAATCATTCTCATGAGACTGGAATTCGCTCTAATTGAAACTCTAATTGACATATTTCCCAGTGTGTTGCTCCTTAGTTTGGGTACCTCTGAGCTGGTTCCCACAGATTTGCGGCCAACATCCAACCCTAGAAACCCTCAGGCCTTGTCGAAGGATTTCCTCCAGCGGGCACTGGGGAATTTGTCCCCCAGGCTATCTCATTGGCCTATCTCTTCTAGCTCTTCAGTGATAACACGATAAAACATATACGTCTTAACGCGTCTTAACTCGTTGTAAGCTCATAAGTCATAAGGCATGTGCATTCTGCTGGAAAACATAGCATCTCTTCGAAACGACTGGCAGTTTGCATCAAAATTGCACCACCGGAAGCTGTCAATTTCTCTGTTCCACTGATCTCCACTGAGCCAACGCCCCACATTACCCCGCACCTGAAAGAAGTGCGCTTTCCAATCGCCACCAAAGACTTCAAGTCCTTGAGGTGGTCGAAGTGGATCCGGGTAATCGTGAAGTTGCACTTTTCAATGGGAACAGCATGGAACAGCTAGATCGACTAATTTATTGAAAGGGACTCCCTATGTGCGTTAAACTCAACCAACCATTTGTTCTTCCAGCCGCCTCTTAGAAAGGGCCGAAGGCCAACAAAAGCCAAAATATGCCAAAATCAACTGAGAGAAGAAATCAGATTTAGAAAGTGGTCTCTCGAATTAAAGTCAAGCGCACAATTTAGCTATATGTTTTAAAGGTTGGTCATGAATCACCCTGCAGACAATGTTTTGATATGTTCTTATTGCTTATGGCTGGCTTGTCCCATACTTGTATAGATTTGTATAGTATATGTCGGTATGTATCCCGGTTTAGCATTAGAAAAACTAACTATCCAATCAAGTGCGCGGCTTTGAGGTCGGTCCTCGATCTTGAGCTCCACTTTCTTGATGCCGGTCAGAACTTGTGCCACATCCAAACTACGAGCCATGCCCCGCAAACGCGTGGCACCATCGATAAACCTCACAGCTACCGAGTCCCAAATTTTGGTGACCCCAATTTACCACAGGCCTTGCTAAGGATCTTTAACAACCATCAACCCCTACAGCAGGGGTTGTGTGAACGCTATTGTTAGGGGGCAGAACCCCAAAGCTTTCATAACGCTTCTGGCTGGCTAACCCTACTGCGCCACCAGCCCACTTCGTGCTGAACTGCAAACAAAATATGAATATGAATGAACTCAAGCAACAATATCACACAATATTGCTGAAAGCCGAAAATCACATTTTTATCACCCTAGCACCATCTTGCTACAGAGTAGCTCCTCCACTGAAATCTCACCGTCTCCGTCATCGATCATCTGAAACCTCAAGAAGCAGCATCACATGAAGCTGCTTAAGTCATTTGAAAGTAGCATTGCATCCCAAATCCTTGATGCAAGTAATACTGTATTTGCCAAACTCTCTGGCGAAGCCGTGGGCATTTGCGGGCGTGCTTGCAAATATCATTTGCAAATACCACAGCCACACCCACACACACACACACATTGGTTTTGTGATGTGTTTTTGGCATTTTTTGGCACATACATGTATACATTATAAAAGACATATAAAAGACACATATATAATTTTCATTGATTATCTCTCTCCCTCATATGACATATGACATGATATGAATCACATGGGTCTGAATTTATCACCGGAGGATTCCACAACGAAAACTCCCCGCTGAGATTGGGACAACTGCACCAGGTCATGCGTTTCCAGGTCCAAGGTGGACATCCAGATCTGCAGCTGGGGGTCCTGGGCGCCATGTCATGATCCTTTCCACGGTAGATCTATGATTATTATGAGATATTATGAGTTGTAGTCTGCAAATGTATGATGTATCATGTATGTTAAATTATCTACTATCTAATTAATGTTATCTAATAGCATGTCTAATTGACACTCTCTCTCTCTCTCTGCGGGCTTTGCTCGAACGCTCCTCATTGAGTTGCCCCTGATCGTTGCACAGGTGGGCTATGAACCAAGACATGTGCAAACATTGACTATGATGATATCATGTTTACTGTACATGTCCATTTACAAGTGCGGATATCCATGAATCTTAGTAAATCTTTCCTACGGCAAGTCATCTAAGCTCATCACATGCTCCTACCTTGCCAATTTAGTCGCACCTCAATTTCTAAATTGGATTAAATTGGCAAGCCGCATGCATTCTTGTGCAGTCTTGCCGCTTTTCAGTTCGTGTCAAATAATTTTAAAGATTTTCAATTTGTATTGATTTGTCAAAAATCATAAAGTGTCTTCTCTTCCTGGAATTAGTAACCCATAAATACCCTCGAAATGGCTCCCAAAATGAACAGATCCAACAGCGAATCATGGTTTCTAGGCGGGTACGTGATCATGGGGAGATGGGATTAATTCGCGTAGGCTGCGTGTACACGGAATATGGCCGAAAACCTAACGTGCAGCCGTGGGTCATGCAACAGCACGCTGAACTCTTCCCAGCTGACCAAACCATCACCTGCCATCCCCAATCGGAGGTGTATGATGTTTATGGCATATGCCATTGGGTTACCACATTATGGGTCATTTGCATGAGTGATCATGAATGTGAATGCATCCTTTTGGGCATTGTGGAAACTCCAGCTGGTGAGCGGAAAATAGCAGAAGCATCAAGAAATTTCACTACATTTCACCAGACTTTCATCTTGATACTGTATATATCTGTATATCTTGATGTACGGCAAGGCATGCAGAGGTGGAGCACAGGTGGAAGCACGTGCAGGCTGAATGTTCCGCCGTGTCTGCAGAACCGCCTGAAGCATCTAAGGTCATGAAGAACCGCTTCAACTTCTGTGCATACGCTTCTGCTTGCTTCTGCTTCAGGTTCATCATATACCTGAAAAACAATGTCAAGCATCAGTAGCCTGTCTCAAATCAGTCGCAATTGGAAAATCACATCATGTGCTTGCGATGCCAGCTGTGCACACTGCCACTAAGCGTGATAAAGAGTCTTGAAACTTTTGACCAAGCGGCTCTTGATCCTGCTGTGCAACCTTCATAGTTTGTTGCCTTGGCTTTGCTCAAGGGGCCATTAAAAAATGTTCCAGTAGATTCCAGTAGAGCAGGGTAGATTCTCCGAGTCTTCAACCGGTGGGTTAAACATGGTTAAACATGGTTAAACCGCTTAAGGGGAAAAGAAAAAACATCTCCACCACATCCAGGTTGCACGAAAACCGCTGATACCTGAGCCATTTCTGGCGGGAGGTATGAGTGCACCGTGGTGCATACATCACTAGGTTTGCCAAGGATACAGATCAATGGGACACCTACGGTGGCAAACTACAGCTCAGCTCAATGGGTCATCTGTCAGATCTTGAGCTGGATCCTACCCGTTGAGTTGCTGTGTGGCTAAGAGGTTCATCTGCTCGGGAAGTCCAACAACTTCGAACCTCACACAACCTCATGACGATTTGATACGATTTGGAAGGCATGCAAGTCAACAATCTCATACATATTCCATACATATACCATACATATTCCATACATATCCCGCCAAAAATTGGCGCAGTTCTCGGCGGGAAGTTCTCGGAACCAAGGGAGCCAAGTGACCACATTCAGCACTGCATAGCCAACCTGACACAGCACAGCTGCACCATGGCCTGGCAACTGGGTTCCGCTCCGGCGGCCAAAGTGCAGCCGAGAAGCAAAACAACGATAGAAGATGAACACGTAAATAAAAACTTCACCAACCTCAGCTGGTGGCTGCTTCAGCCACCCCAAACATGTGGCAGTTGATTGGATCTTGGGAACTTGGGATCACCAATGACTTGGCAAGCTGATTTGGGCTGACAGGTCCCACATCACCTCACCTAGGACCTTGATCTGCAAGCGGTTCTCTGAGTCACAGCTCATACTGCAAATCATGGAAGCGTCAATCCCATTAAACCGAATTTCACCCCCATCTTTGCTGAAATTCAAATGGAATCATGTCAGCCAAAGCCACGTTTTCCACACAGATTCGCGCAGGAATCGCCCAGTTTGCAAAAAGAACCTGCAGCGGCAACACTTGGAGGAGCCAAAGCGGCGACAAATGGGCAATGGTCAATGACATCCAAAACGGACCGATTGCTGCCAGCTTCTATACATCGGAAGGCAAATCTAAACGTCACCCCGGATGACACTTCCAACCGTCCAAATGAACCTTCTGGCTAGAGAAAAGCTTTAGCTGTCTAGCCTCAAACATTGTGAGGAATGTCCGGCTGAAGGTCCCGAAGTACTTGTAGACTTCATGTCGGCCCTCCACCTCAGATCAGTGAAACACAAAAAAGGCCCTGCCGGGCGAAGCGCTTGGAGTCTTGAATGTTCCGATGTTCTAGCAGTCAAAGAGATTATATTTATAAATAGATAGGCCTGTATCTAATTTTGTACTGATATGTAATGTAAGTCTATACATAATATATTCATTATTATTATTATCATTAGGTATTATGAATTATTATTATATATATATGTGTGTGTATATACGTATGTATGTTGCACGTATATTCACATGATAGTTTTCAAGCCATACATCTCCATTCACCACACTCTCCGAGCCCCAGGAGATGCTAAGCTGCTACAGACCATTTCCCAAGTCACTGGCCATAACAGGGGTAGTAGTCCCCATTTAGTGATGCACGCCATAGATTTCTAACGCCCATACTTATGAAAATTATGATTACATATGTCTCAAAAATCCATGCGTGCTTCTCACTTCGTGCAGCTGAAATGCATCATAGGACGTATCCCGCATGTAGGGAACCAGAAGCTGACCTATGACCATGCCTGCAGTTCATGTTGGCAGCAAAGCAGAACAGGTTGCTGGTTTTAACCCCTCCTGGAAATAGTAGTCCTTGGGTATCATCATCCCAAAGTAAAGTTGAAAATAAACAACCACTGAAAGCACCAGCCCAACGACCGGGTCTGCCAACGACAGTAATTACGAGCCAGCTAAATTCTCAGAGAAAAATGACAACAAACAGAAATCCAAGTCGGACAGACAGCGCAGTGAGACATGCATTGGTTCTCAGTATCAGACATCGTTGGCGCGGCGCAGCCTCAGAGAACCGTCCCGCCTGCGATGCACTGAATGACGCCCAGCAGGCCTAAAGACCAAAACAGCACTTGCAGACTCGATTGCACCTCAGCCGTCAACAAACCCGGAATGACGGGGGCGCATGTGTCAATGGATCGGGTATGGATCGGCCTTGATCCGGATCTTAAATTTTGAACCGCAAACAATTTGTTTGGTTACATATACGATGAACCTATAATATATTATATATTTGCAAGGACCAAGCTGCACACATCTGCACACATATGGATATACAGATATACATGCATATTCAAATGTCAAATGTATATTCATATGCAATCATATGCATGTATATACATAGACATATCCATATGTATATGCAAGTACAGTACATGATTTAGATGGATCATGATGGATTCTCTTGCATATTCCATGGACAATTCCACGGCTCATCTTCTGCGGCTTGGCATTTTGATGCATTTTGCATATGTTGCAGTCACTCGTCATCCGGGTGTTGCTGCTTACTGCAGTCAATGCACACAGCGCAGCAGCAATGAGAGTGACTCCAGTGCCCGTCGCATTCGAACCACTCCTGGGCGCCAGCAGCTGCTGCTGATGCTAATGGGGAAGAAAAAATAATGGATATGAAAAACAATTACCCAGGGACAAAACTGCACACACACATATATATAGACATATTTCTATATATATATATAATTATATATATATTATATTTATTAATTGATATTAATTGCCATACAGATTTGGCACCTGGACCATATATAGGTCAAAGCCCAGGCGTTGCAGCGTAGAGGTTCCCCATTCCCAAACAAATGTTGATGCAACTTCACAAAATTCCTATGGGAAAAACAACAAAGGTACTAGGGAATATTAAACTCCCACCCCGGTTATACCTCAAATTCCCATGAGAAAAACAACAAAGGCACTAGGGAATGTAAAAATCCCACCCCCGTTAAACTTTACATTCAATTGGGAAGATCAACAAAGGTACTAGGGAATATTAAACTCCCACCACCATTAAACTTTACATTCGATTGGGAAGATCAACAACGGTACTAGGTAATATTAAACTCCCACCCCCGTTAAACTTCTACGTTCATTGAAGATCTTCAATAAGGGTTTACTTCTCCGCCCCCCCTTACACTTCTACATTCATTGAAGATCTTCAATAAGGGTTTAATTCTGATGATGATGATGATGATGATGCGTCGCCTGTCGTCATTGCGGGTCCGGGCAAAGCCCAGGCATTTGCCGTATATATATATATATGTGTGTGTGCGTGTAAATGTATGAATGCATGTTTGTATGGATGCATGCATGCATGCATGCATGTATGTGTGTATGTATGTATGTACGTATGTATGTATGTATGTATGTACGTACGTACGTACGTACGTATGTATATATGTGTTTGCATCTTAAAGCACATGAAGCACAACTTTTAATGCACCCAGCTGCAAAGGCAGCAAGGGCCCAGGCCATGGAAATAATGTGAGTTGGTCTGCTTTCTCAATTTTAAGGTAAAAAAATAGGTATACGTTTTGGATTGTCTCAAAATAGGGCAACCCCATATCTTATGGTGCGTCATCATTGAATGTCCAATAAAAATGCCACTTGAATATATGGATATCTCCAATGATATTCACTTTGCCAAAACCAACATCTGTTCGCTGTCTGCATGCAACAATGACACATATGAAATCATTGAAAAATAATCAGCAGGAAGAAATCGGAGTAGGATCTAATAAACATTCATAATCGATAAATAAACTCCGGAAACGTCTTTCAAGAAAATGCTAAACTGACAGCTACCATGACTGGAATCTACCAGCCTGATTGGTGGCTCAACATGTCTCAACTCTCCTGGAAATAAGGGTGTGTTGGGTATTGTCATCTCATGTGTTGGCGTGGAACTAAAAACGATTGAACCCACCAGCCAGTTCTGATAGCGAGATCAGTCAATCCATAGCCAGAATTTCTTTTCAATAAACACATGGTTATACAATACTACACAGTTGTCAAATATGGCTATGTGGCTATGTGCCAAATACCTGGCAACCTGGTGAACACCAAAACAGCTGGTGGTACTGGGTGTTCAACCCCGTTAATGGAAAATGCCAGGTTTCAACCGATCTCTCAGATACACAATGATAGATACCCCCTAGTAATTCAACATAGGGATTGAACATGGCCCATCGATATAGATCATTTACCTATTAAACATTGTGATTTTCCATAGCAACCTGGAACAGATTACCAGAAGATAAATGCCTCATTCATCACACGTCCACTTTCAAAGGTGCCCATTCTTCGTCGGAGCTGCTCAAAGCCCGGGCAATTTTCGCCAGCCGAAGCAGACGTATAACCCCCACGTTGAAACCAGCGCTCAGGCCACCAATGATATCCACCTGCAGGGAAATTTGACACCCAAATGACACCCACGTGTGGCTCTGAAACAACCAGGGAATCAATTCAAACGGAATGCCAATGGCCCGTCATACATAGTGCCCGTTTGTGTCGACCCAGCAAGGCACTCTCTGCACAACTACACTTTCTGAGAGATTCTGCTCTCTGAAAACACAACTCAGTCAGGACCTACTATAGGTCATCGAAAAGAAACCGATTGAGGACACCCACAGGAGCGGCGCATTACTATCAAAAATGATGACCTCCCTTAATCTTAATTAACAAGGGGGTTATGGATAATTAATCCTGGTTGGCGCTGTCATTGGCTCCATTGTAAAAAGAGGCTTGCCATACCGTGACTAATTATCTCCTTGTCAAAACTAAGCTTGCTTGCATGCAAGCCCCCAAAGCCGAGTTGCTCCGAGTGCAAGAGAAACCTGGAAACGCAGGCCGCAGCGAAACCACCCTGAAGACTAACACATTTGGATTGAGAAAAATGCACCCCCAAAAAAGGTCCTCAAAAGAACTGGCAAATATTGCAAATGTTAGTACCCTATCCGAATCAGCAGCATGTTTTGTAGTTCGCCCATGGTGGTCCGTGGGTTTTCCCAGTAGCCAACTTTTATAGCACTCGTATGGTGAGGTCAGCAACAATGACTTGCCTAGACTTGGATCATACTGGGTTGCCTGGCCATTCTCGTTGCTTTCATCACATTTGAAGGCACAGCGACATGCATTTCAATTTATAGTAATTCGATTTACACATTTGAGAAGGTAAAGTAAGCGTGATATTAGCTTAGAATATTCATTTCGATACATTCTCGTTTTTGGATGGTAATCTACGCAGTCCTTGACGTTGATTTTCAACATCGTCCAACTGGTTCATGGCTCTGCCAGCGCGTGCCGTGCCGCTTAAAGCCATGTAGCAACGATGAGGTCCAACCAGTTTACCCAGAGCTTGAAGAAGACCCATCGCAGCACAAACACCTTGGCAATGTAATGAGAACGTGATGATTCACCATAGGATGTTGGGGCACTCTATTTTCAGACAGGCCCACATGAAAATGTATAAAAGGTCTGAGCAGTTCCGAAATATTCTGAAGCTGCAACAATGGTCTTCGAACTGCAACTCCTCCCAGGCCAAGCAACTCGCGTTGCCACTTCCAGAAAAAAGAAAATGTCCATGAAGAGAGTGAGATACGCGATCCAAGCTGGCAGCGGCAAGCGAGGCTTCAAGACATTTGAAGACAGTTTGTGGCACGGAAAAGGCTGTGAGATAACAATGGGACAATATATCATATCAATACAAATATTGGGGGTTCCATCAATGGGGGTACCCCAAAGTAGATGGTTCATAATGGAAAACCCTATTATTTTATATTATTTTCATGTATGATGTCAGCTATCTGTGCAAGGCCGGTCCTGCGGTCCTGCGGCCGCACCTGGACTTTCGTCGCCGGTTGGCAGGCTTGACATGTCCTTGAAACCAATCTCTTGCCCGATGACATATCCTGCATGTGGCGGGCACCGGCTTTGAACAGGTGGGCTAAAGTATCTACAGCAACATATTGTTGGAATGGTGGCATCACAACTCGGAGGTATCATGATGTATCGATCCAGATGTCATGCATTGGGAAGCAAGGCCTTCATCGTAGTCCCTTGCATGGTCTGTGCTTTTGATCCAATTTTAATATCCGGAATCCAGGCCTGTGAAATGGAAATCTGCGGCCATGATTACCACACTTGAGAGCACAACAGCTCCAAGAATCAGCTCATAACCTGGGGCGTGGCTGGAATCCAGGCCCTTGATGTGAACTGCGCATCCGGCAGGCGGTCTATCACTGAACAAGGCTGGCCAGTACTACTGTGGCTATACTATTAATTTAGCATATACAAAGCATATTAAATCCCCACTGTAACTATTATTGTTGCCGATAAATCCTCTGGAGCGTCCATACTTAAAATAACTTAAAACGAGCAACCAGAACAAGTCTCCGTTCAACCATCCTAGCTATTAGTGGCTTAGATACTCTACATTCTCTCCATCTGGCTAGAAGCTCTAGCATGTTCCCGCGTTTATGGCAAGACAAATGGCTCCAGCATGTTCTTTCGAAAGGCGGCCAGGGGGCGGTCGCTCACCAAATACTTGGCGCAGGTGGCATCGGAAGGCAGCTCGGCACTGAGGTCGAATTGAGACTTCGCTTCAGAGTCCTCCTAGAGACGAGCCAAGATCCCAAGATCTGACCTGATATGTTGAAACAACATGAAACACCAGAAATAGTGTGGATCATTGGGGGTCATAAATCATCATCGATTGAAGGTTGCGTGTTGGAACCACCATTTATTTATCTATCTTGTCTATCCTATGCTATCCCATCCTATCAAATTGAAACGAACCGAATCAAACGGAAACTAAACTATCTAGCCAATCACTTATATCTGAAGAATGCCATAGTCATAGGCACTATAGAATCTATAGATACCTGTAGATCAGATACTATAGATACTATAGACTGATACATGGATGATGGATGGGTATATTGGACAAATGGACCGATGGATTGGCGAATGTATGTATGGGTGGATAAATCTATGCATGGATGAGTGCATGTATGGATGGATGATAGGTGCATGGATTGATGACTGGATGGATAGATGGATAGATGCATAGACAGATGGATTTATAAATGGATACAGTAGGTGGTAAAGATATTGATAGATGATAGATGAATATATAATATACATATATAAGAAATATAAAGATCAAGGTACAGAATGACAAATAATGACAAGTAGCGGCAAAAACGTATAAGAAGGAATGACAAACAAACAACTACACACAATGACTGTCAAATAAGTGCACTCACCCCCCAGCCCTACAAACCAACCCGCAAACCCCTGAATCCACGCCCGCACCTCTAAACCCAGGCCTAAAAGGTCTGAACAAGAACTCTTTAAAGCAGCGACACCCCAACATAGACAAGTGTGAGTGTGTGTGCATGGTCATTAGTCCTGAAGCACCCATACCCCATCCATACGCCCAGCCTTCTGCTTGGCAAACTTCTCTTTCTCCAGTCCCTTGGACTTGCTGCCGCTGCGGCTGTTTTTGCTCCCGCCACTTTGATCCGTCTCCTTCCTGCCTCGCATGAACGACGAGAAAGGCCCCCTTGTATTGGATCTGGTAGCTTCGCCCGGCAAATGATATGACTTCATCACATATGGAACTTGTTTTCTGCACAGAGGGAGGGAGAGAGAGAGAGAGAGAAATAAAATTAAAGGACCGGATAACCCCACAAGTCAACTTCTTCCAAAAATGAGCATCAAAGGTTGTAGCAGGGACGGGGAAGGAAGGAAAGGGAAAGGAGGCGGTGAAGGATCGAGAAGTTAAAACAGTTGTGTGTGTGTGACAAAGTGGAATGTGAAAGATGGTGTGTGACGAAGAAAGATGGTGCGTGTGTGTGACAAAGCAGTGTGTGAAAGATGGTGTGTGTGAAAGTTGTGTGTAAAGAGAACGTGTGACAAAGTGGTGTGTGGAAGATGGTGTGTCAAAGATGGTGTGTGACAAAGTTGTGTGTGAAAAATGGTGTGGTGAAAGATGGTGTGTGGAAGATGGTGTGGTGAAAGATGGTGTGTGACAAAGTGGTGTGTGAAGGATGGTGTGGTGAAAGATGGTGTGGGTGAAAGTTCTGTGTGAAAGAGAGCGTGTGACAAAGTTGTGTGTGAAAGACGGT